>Ga0153917_1000012_pt1 | contig 286851 bp, 267 predicted proteins | sample TSFL001MetaG_FD_104695 | JGI IMG/M metagenome (GOLD analysis project Ga0153917, IMG submission 104695) | Attine ant fungus gardens microbial communities from Florida, USA - TSFL001 MetaG | ecosystem: Host-associated > Fungi > Mycelium > Unclassified | place: USA: Florida, Paynes Creek Historic... | reverse complement strand
TACGTTGTGCTAGTTCCGGGGTGGCGTTACCAGCAAAAAGCTTCATATCAGGCACGAGAAGAACCTCAGGCATGCGTCCAGTGGTGGATAACCTTCGCCAAAAACTGTGCGGGGCCAGGCGAATGCTATCCAGGCGGTGTATTAAAGAGCGCGATGCAACGTCTGGAACAGGGTGACGTTGTCACCGAAACTCAGGTTGCGCCAGAATGGCCTGCTGTAGCGGGGAGATGTTCGTACCACGCGCCACAAAACCATGCAGCCATTCCGGGGCCAGCTCGAGCACCTGACGTGCGGCAGTCTCTGTGTCAAATTCAGCAAAGACACAGGCTCCTGTGCCAGTCAGGCGCGACGGCGCGTATTCTAACAGCCAGGAAAGCGCTGCATCAACCTCGCGAAAACGTTTTCTTGCGATATCCTCGCAATCATTGCCGAATTCACAGTTTAATAACGTCTCTATTGACCGCACCGGGGTGTTGCGCGTTAACGCCGGATCGCCAAAGATGACCGGCGTCGGAATGCTTACCCCAGGATGGGCCACCAGATACCATTTCTCGGGTGGATTAACCGGCGTGAGGATCTCCCCGATGCCTTCGGCAAAGGCCGCGTGCCCGCGCACAAAGACCGGGACATCGGCGCCCAGCGTCAGGCCAAGGGCGGCGAGCTCATCAACGGAAAGGCCGCATTTCCACAGATGGTTAAGCACTACCAGCACCGTCGCCGCATTCGACGAACCGCCTCCCAGACCGCCGCCCATGGGCAGACGCTTTTCCACGCTGATATCGGCACCGCTGCCTGCCGGCAGGCGGCCGGATTGCTCTGCTGCACGCATTAACAGCCGCGCGGCGCGCACTATCAAATTATCTTCGTTCGCGACTCCCGCAACGGGAGTCAGCAGATTAATCTCGCCGTCCTGGCGCAGCGCAACGGAGATAGTGTCGCCATAATCGACAAACTGGAACAGCGTCTGCAGGATGTGATACCCGTCAGCACGCTGGCCGGTGATATATAAAAAGAGATTCAGTTTTGCCGGAGAGGGCCAGTGGGTCATCATTTGACAATCCAGTTGTCCATTTTGAGCTTAATGCGCTGGCTACCCTGGGTCAGCTCAAGGTTAGAGGGCAGGGCCGGTGTGGTCTTGCTGTCGTAACCGCCGTATACCACTTTCCAGTTTTTACCGTTCTGGCTGTAGTTCACTTCGCTCAGGCGATACTGGTCATCAAGTTTGTAATCGGTGGCATCGCCCGGCAGGCCGAGGATCCACTGACGCAGGCTGGTAATAGGAATCGGCATTCCGGTCAGCTTGCCAATCATCTCTTCCGCGTCGGTGCCGGTATAGCTCTTGCCATTTTTATCGACGATCTGCGCGGAGCCCGGCTGGGCGTTCAGCTCAAGTTCGGTGCTCCCGAGCGGGTTCAGCAGCAGCAGACGATAGCGGTCCTGGCCGGTCTGCTGCCAGAAGAAGCGGGCATAGACCTTCTGCTCATCCGACAGGAAGGCAAAGGCGCCGCGGGTCTGATACTGGTTTAATGCGCGCACCTCTTGCTGATGCTGGCGCCACTGCGGCGAGTCGGGGCTTTTGCCCGGGCCTTTTGGCGGCGTGATGGAACATGCAGTCAGCACCAGGGCAGCCAGGGGCAGCAGGCGAATCAGTCTGGTCATAATGATCACAAATCCTTGAGATACGTTGTAGTAATATCTCTTAATGCTAGCGCCCGGGTACCGTAGCGTCTACGCTCATATTGTCTTAATTCATGAAATTAAGCGCTTATTTTGCTCTGACGACGTTTTCATTGAGATGAATGATTGTTGTTAATGGTATGCAGCTCAGCTATTACTCCGAAAGGGGGCAGTCCCTTTTATTGATCTCGCGCATCCTGTATGATGCGCCCTGCTAACCTTATTAACGCTGGTACTACTCCCGCTCACATGACCCTTTTAGCACTTGGCATTAACCACAAAACGGCCCCGGTTTCCCTGCGAGAACGTGTCACCTTTTCGCCGGATTCGCTCGACCAGGCGCTGGAAAGTCTGCTTGCCCAGCCGATGGTGCAGGGCGGCGTGGTACTGTCAACCTGTAACCGCACCGAGCTCTATCTGAGCGTTGAAGAGCAGGACAACCTGCACGAAGCCCTGATCCGCTGGCTGTGTGAATATCACAACCTGAATGAAGACGAGCTGCGCAACAGCCTCTACTGGCATCATGATAACGATGCGGTCAGCCATCTGATGCGCGTGGCCAGCGGCCTCGATTCGCTGGTGCTCGGCGAACCCCAGATCCTGGGGCAGGTGAAAAAAGCCTTTGCTGACTCCCAGAAAGGGCATATTAAGGCCAGCGAACTGGAGCGCATGTTCCAGAAATCCTTCTCCGTCGCCAAGCGTGTGCGAACCGAAACCGACATTGGTGCCAGTGCGGTTTCGGTTGCCTTTGCTGCCTGTACTCTGGCGCGCCAAATCTTTGAATCGCTCTCCACCGTGACGGTACTGCTGGTGGGTGCAGGGGAGACCATCGAACTGGTGGCCCGCCATCTGCGCGAGCACAAAGTCAAAAAGATGATCATCGCCAACCGTACCCGCGAACGCGCTCAAGCGCTGGCGGATGAGGTGGGTGCCGAAGTGGTCTCCCTGACCGACATCGACGCGCGCCTGCAGGAAGCGGATATCATTATCAGCTCTACCGCCAGCCCGCTGCCGATTATCGGCAAAGGCATGGTGGAGCGTGCCCTGAAAGCCCGCCGCAATCAGCCTATGCTGCTGGTGGATATCGCCGTGCCGCGCGACGTCGAGCCGGAAGTGAGCAAGCTAGCAAACGCCTACCTCTACAGCGTGGACGATCTGCAAAGCATCATTTCTCACAACCTCGCCCAGCGTAAAGCGGCGGCGGTGCAGGCAGAGACCATCGTCGAGCAGGAAGCCAGCGAATTTATGGCCTGGCTGCGTGCGCAAAGCGCCAGCCAGACGATCCGCGAATACCGCGGTCAGGCGGAGCAGGTTCGTAATGAACTCACGGCCAAAGCGATGGCGGCCCTGGAGCAGGGCGGCGATCCGCAGGTAATTTTGCAGGATCTGGCGTGGAAGCTGACCAACCGTCTGATCCACGCCCCAACTAAATCTCTTCAACAGGCCGCCCGTGACGGGGACGACGAACGCCTGACCATTCTGCGCGACAGCCTCGGGCTGGAATAGCGCCCATTACCCCAATAATTTGATAACAAGGTGCACTTACGCCGATGAAGCCCTCTATCGTCGCCAAACTGGAAGCGCTGCTTGAGCGCCATGAAGAAGTTCAGGCCCTGCTCGGCGATGCCGCGACCATAGCCGACCAGGATCGTTTCCGCGCCCTGTCGCGCGAATATGCCCAGCTCAGCGACGTTGCGCGCTGTTTCACCGACTGGCGTCAGGTTCAGGAAGATATCGAGACGGCCCAGATGATGCTGGACGATCCTGAAATGCGCGAAATGGCGCAGGAAGAGCTGCAGGAGGCGAAAGCCCGCTCCGAAGAGATGGAACAGCAACTGCAGGTGCTGTTGCTGCCAAAAGATCCCGATGACGAGCGCAACGCCTTTGTGGAAGTGCGCGCCGGGACCGGCGGTGACGAGGCGGCGCTCTTTGCCGGCGACCTGTTCCGCATGTACAGCCGCTATGCGGAATCACGCCGCTGGCGGGTGGAGATCATGAGCGCCAACGAAGGCGAGCATGGCGGTTATAAAGAGGTGATCGCCAAAATCAGCGGCGAGGGCGTTTACGGCCGCCTGAAGTTTGAATCCGGCGGGCACCGGGTGCAGCGCGTTCCGGCCACCGAATCCCAGGGGCGTATTCATACCTCGGCCTGTACCGTTGCGGTAATGCCGGAGCTGCCGGAAGCCGAACTGCCGGATATCAACCCGGCGGATCTGCGTATCGACACCTTCCGCTCTTCCGGGGCGGGCGGGCAGCACGTTAACACCACCGACTCCGCTATCCGTATTACCCACCTGCCGACCGGCATCGTGGTGGAGTGCCAGGATGAGCGTTCGCAGCATAAGAACAAAGCGAAAGCGCTCTCGGTGCTGGGCGCCCGTATCCACGCCGCCGAGATGGCAAAACGCCAGCAGGCCGAAGCCTCTACCCGTCGCAACCTGCTGGGCAGCGGCGATCGCAGCGATCGTAACCGCACCTATAACTTCCCGCAGGGGCGCGTTACTGACCATCGTATCAACCTGACCATCTACCGTCTGGATGAGACCATGGAAGGCAAGCTCGACGCGCTGATTGAGCCCATCGTGCAGGAGTACCAGGCCGATCAGCTGGCGGCGCTGGCAGAGCAGGATTAATGGATTTTCACCACTGGCTGCGACAGGCAGTGAGCACCCTGACGGAGAGCGAAAGCCCCCGTCGCGATGCGGAGATCCTGCTGGAACACGTGACCGGCAAAGCACGAACCTTTATTCTCGCCTTCGGTGAAACCCAACTGAGCGCTGAACAGCAGGCTCGTCTTGACGAGCTGCTGGCCAGGCGCAAAACCGGCGAGCCGGTGGCGCACCTGGTGGGCGAGCGCGAGTTCTGGTCGCTGCCGCTGTATGTCTCCGCCGCCACCTTAATTCCCCGTCCGGATACCGAATGTCTGGTTGAACAGGCGCTGGCGCGTTTGCCGGCTACTCCCTGTCGGATCCTCGATTTGGGCACCGGCACCGGTGCTATTGCGCTGGCGCTGGCCAGCGAGCGCCCGGAGTGCCAGATAGTCGCCGTCGACGTTATGCCGGATGCGGTGGCCCTGGCGCAGCGTAATACCGCCCGCCACGGGCTGACCAACGTGACCGTGCTGCAAAGCAGCTGGTTCGCCGCGCTAGGCAAGCAAACTTTCACGATGATCGTCAGCAATCCTCCCTATATCGATGAGATGGATCCGCACCTGTCGCAGGGTGACGTGCGCTTTGAGCCGCTTACCGCGCTGGTTGCCGACAACGCCGGGATGGCGGATCTCGACCATATCATCACCGCCGCGCGCGGGCATCTCGAGCCGGGCGGCTGGCTGCTGCTGGAGCACGGCTGGACCCAGGGTGAGGCCGTGCGCGAACGCTTTGCCGCCGCGGGCTATGCGGGCATCGAAACCTGCCGTGACTACGGCGGCAACGAACGCCTGACACTCGGGAGAGTGGCATGAGTTTTAGCGCCCTCATCTATTTGCATATAACCGCCGTGGTGCTCACCATCAGCTTTTTTATTCTGCGCTACTGGTGGCGATACAGTAATAACGGGCTTATTAACGCTCGCTGGGTGCGCACCGCGCCGCACTGTATTGACACCGTCCTGTTCCTTTCGGGGATAGGGTTGATGTGGAAGACGGGCTATCTCCCCTTTACGAATGAAGGCGAGTGGCTGACTGAGAAGCTGTTTGGCGTTATCATCTACATCGTTTTGGGTTTTATTGCGCTCGGACGACGACGTCCGCGCAGCCAGCAGGCCGGTTTTACCGCCTTTTTGCTGGGGCTGGTGGTGCTGTACATCATCATTAAACTCGCCACCACAAGAATACCGTTATTGGGGTAAGTATGAAGTCCTTAGCCGATTTCGAATTTAACAAAGTGCCGCTGTGCGATGGGATGGTCCAGATATCGGAGATGATCCGCGATGATTTCAGCGCGCAATACGTCTACGACGAACTGGAAAATCTGGTCAGCCTGGCGCGCGAAGAGATCAGTGAAGCGCGTCCGCAGGAGTGGCAGCTGGAGAAGCTCATTGCGCTTTTCTACGGCGAATGGGGCTTTGGCGATAAGCGTGGGGTTTATCGCCTCTCCGACGCCCTGTGGCTCGATCAGGTGCTGAAATATCGTCAGGGCAGCGCGGTGTCGCTGGGGGCGATTTTGCTCTGGGTCGCCCATCGCCTGGATATTCCGCTGGTGCCGGTCATTTTCCCGACCCAGATGATCCTGCGCGCCGAATGGCTGGACGGAGAGATGTGGTTAATCAATCCGTTCAACGGCGATACGCTCGACGAACACACGCTTGAGGTCTGGCTGAAGGGCAATATCAGCCCGGTGGCCGAACTGTTCAATGAAGACCTGGACGAAGCCGACAACGCTGAGGTGATCCGCAAACTGCTGGATACCCTTAAGTCCGCGCTGATGGAAGAGCGGCAGATGGAGCTGGCCCTGCGCGCCAGCGAGGTGCTGCTGCAGTTCAACCCGGAAGATCCGTACGAAATCCGCGACCGTGGGCTGATCTACGTTCAGCTTGAGTGTGACCACGTGGCGCTGAGCGATCTGAGCTATTTCGTGGAGCAGTGTCCGGAAGATCCTATTAGCGAGATGATCCGCGCGCAGATTAATTCCATCGCGCATAAACCAATTACACTGCATTAATCGTAATTCCGATTCACACCTGAATAAGGCGATCCTATGAAACAAAAAGTGGTTAGCATTGGCGATATTAATGTAGCGAACGACCTGCCGTTCGTGCTGTTCGGCGGCATGAACGTTCTGGAATCTCGCGACCTCGCCATGCGCATCTGCGAACACTACGTGACCGTCACCCAGAAGCTGGGGATCCCGTACGTGTTTAAAGCCTCTTTTGATAAAGCCAACCGCTCCTCTATCCACTCTTACCGTGGCCCGGGCCTGGAAGAGGGGATGAAAATTTTCCAGGAGCTGAAGCAGACCTTCGGCGTGAAAATCATCACCGACGTGCACGAATCCGCCCAGGCGCAGCCCGTTGCCGACGTGGTTGATGTGATCCAGCTGCCGGCCTTCCTGGCGCGCCAGACCGACCTGGTTGAAGCGATGGCGAAAACCGGCGCGGTCATCAACGTGAAGAAACCGCAGTTCGTCAGCCCCGGCCAGATGGGCAACATCGTCGATAAGTTTATCGAAGGCGGTAACGACAAGGTGATCCTCTGCGACCGTGGCGCTAACTTCGGTTACGACAACCTGGTGGTGGACATGCTGGGCTTCAGCGTGATGAAGAACGTCTCTAACCAGTCTCCGGTCATCTTCGACGTCACCCACGCCCTGCAGTGCCGCGACCCGTTTGGCGCCGCAAGCGGCGGCCGTCGTGCGCAGGTTGCCGAGCTGGCGCGTGCCGGTATGGCAACCGGTCTGGCGGGCCTGTTTATCGAAGCTCACCCGGATCCGGACAATGCAAAATGCGATGGCCCGTCCGCGCTGCCGCTCGATAAGCTGGAGCCGTTCCTGAAGCAGATTAAAGCCATTGACGATCTGGTCAAAAACTTTGAAGAGCTGGATACCAGCAACTAAGCGTATCCCTTTATAAAAGCAAAACGGCAACCCTCGGGTTGCCGTTTTTTTTGTTACTCCCCCGGTGGGAGAGCGCATCAGGCAAATATCGTCATCAGATAGGCGATGAAAAGCGCCATATGCGCCGCGCCGTTCAGCACGTTGGTGCGCCCGGTAGAGAACGAAATCTGGCACAGCATCAGCGAGGCGAGCATGACAATCATCTCAGGTGCCCCCAGCGCAAACTGCAGATCGTTGCCGGTAAGGAAAGCGATCAGCGTCACGACCGGCACCGTCAGGGAGATAGTCGCCAGCACCGAACCGAAGAAGAGATTCATGGCCCGCTGAACCTGGTTATTCAGCACCGCCTTCAGCGCCCCCAGCCCTTCAGGCGAGAGGATCAGCAGCGCCACCAGGAAACCGGTAAAGGCCACCGGGGCGTTCAGCTCGGTTAACAGGGTCTCCAGCGGGTTGGCGTTCATTTTGGTGACCGCAATGACCGCAATCAGGTGCACGATCAGCCAGACGGCATGCCAGAGGCTGCTGTGGGCAGAGGGCTTGCCGTGATGCGGATCGTCATCGTCGGCCTCGTCTTCATGCTCGTAGACAAACAGGCTCTGGTGCGTTTTGGTCTGAATAAGCAGAAAGACGCCGTACATAGCCGCGGAGATCAGCGCCACCAGCAGCGCCTGGCCGGTAGTAAAGTTGGCTCCAGGCAACGCCATCGGGAACACCAGCACGATAATGGCCAGCGGAAAGAGGGCAATCAGGTACTGTTTAATGCCGAACAGGTTCATGTACTGGGTGGCAAATTTGCGCCCGCCCAGCAGCAGTGAAAAGCCCACCAGACCGCCGGTGACGATCATAATGATGGAGTAGAGCGTATCGCGCATCAGGGTAGGGGCGGCATCGCCCGTCGCCATAAGGGCGGAAATCAGGCTTACCTCAAGAATAACCACGGAAAGGCTTAAAATAAGCGAGCCGTAGGGTTCGCCCAGCCGGTGGGCCAGCACGTCCGCATGGCGCACAACGCTAAAAGCGCTGGAGAGAATACCCACCAGCGCCAGAATATTAATGCCGATGACCACTGGCAATGACTGACTGCTTCCCCAGAAGAACAGCACAGCCAGTGCCAGAACCGGGAAAATGAGCGACGTCTCCTTGTGGCGGGTCTTTACCGCCTCTTGTGTGGTTGTCATGTGAATCTCCGTTTAGGCAGGTGTTATCATTATAGATAGAAAAATAAGTACTTAAATTAGCAGAAATCAGACAAATTCATGGTGTTATTTACTTTATTTTACGGTTTTCTTTGTTTTTTATGTAAGTTGGTTATTATGCCCTGTTTTCGTTAATAAGATATTAAATAACAATATATTATAAATAAATTTCCTACAGTAATTTTGTCTGACTGGCGCATCTTTTGGCTATGGACCACACTTAATGAGTGATCAAAAAGAGAGGTTTGTTATGCCATATAAATCAAAAAGCGATTTACCCGATAACGTCAAAAATGTGCTCCCGGCGCATGCCCAGGATATCTACAAAGAGGCTTTTAACAGCGCCTGGGATCAATATAAAGACAAAGATGAGCGCCGGGGCGATGACAGCCGGGAAGAGACGGCCCACAAGGTCGCCTGGGCGGCGGTAAAACACGACTATGAGAAAGGTGACGACGATAAGTGGCACAAGAAAAAATAGCCCGCTCGCCCGGCCCGTAAAAACAATATCGCGTACCCGTTAGCTAATAGGGCGGATCCCGGACCGCTCTGTTGCAACTGGCGGCATAATTGCATATCGTCACTGTGACTGCTTTCTTAATGAGCAGTAAAAAGACCTGGATGGTTCATAAAAGTTGTCGCAGGGAAGCACGCAGTGGCGGAGGTGCAAAGTGTTAACACGTGATTTTTTAATGAAGGCGGACTGTAAAACCGCTTTCGGCGCGATCGAAGAGTCGCTTCTCTGGTCGGCTGAACAGCGCGCGGCCTCTCTTGCTGCCACGCTGGCCTGCCGTCCGGATCCGGGCCCGGTGTGGATCTTCGGCTACGGCTCGCTGATGTGGAATCCGGCTCTCGAATTCGTTGAGTCCGCCACCGGCACGCTGCCTGGCTGGCACCGCGCCTTCTGCCTGCGCCTGACCGCCGGTCGCGGCAGCGCCTGTCAGCCAGGGCGCATGCTTGCACTAAAAGAGGGCGGCCGCACCACCGGCGTGGCCTATCGTCTGCCGGACGCCTCCCTTGAAGAGGAGCTGTCGTTGCTGTGGAAGCGCGAAATGATCACCGGCTGCTATATGCCAAGCTGGTGCAAGCTGGATCTTGACGATGGCCGCAGCGTCAACGCGCTGGTGTTTATTATGGATCCGCGCCATCCGCTGTATGAGTCCGATACCCGTCCTCAGGTTATCGCCCCGTTAATTGCCGCCGCCAGCGGGCCGCTGGGGACCAATGCGCAGTATCTCTTCTCTCTCGATCAGGAGCTGACGCGCCTCGGCATGCAGGATGACTGCCTGAACGAGCTGGTGCAAAAAGTGCGTACGCTGCTGGAGTGTACGCCGCCAGAAAGCCATCTGCGCCCTGGCTATGCCTGAAAAAACGCCCGGAAGCCCGGGCGTTTTGTTGATGAGATAAGCTTAAACGCGGAAATGGCCGGCGGTTTCCGCAAGATCTCCCGCCTGGCCCTGCAGGGCACTGGCCGCGGCGGCGGACTGCACCACCAGCTCGGCGTTCTGCTGCACCATCCGGTCCAGGTGGTTGACCGCGTGGTTTATCTCCTGAATCCCTTTCATCTGCTCGCTGGTGGCAATGGTTATCTGGCGCATGATGCCCGACACGCTGCCGATCCCGGCGACAATCTCCTGCATGCTCTCTCCGGCGAGATGCACATAGCGTGAACCCGTCGCCACGCTCTGGGTGGTGGAGTCGATCAGGGTCTTGATCTCCTTTGCCGCCTGGGCGCTGCGGCTGGCGAGGTTACGCACCTCTCCGGCTACCACCGCAAAGCCGCGTCCCTGTTCCCCTGCCCGGGCTGCTTCTACCGAGGCGTTGAGCGCCAGAATATTGGTCTGGAAGGCGATGCCGTCAATCACGCTGGTGATATCCCCGATCTTCGCCGAGGCGCTCTCGATGGTCTGCATGGTGGCGATAGCCTGGGAAACCACGTTCCCGCCGCGGGACGCCGCCTGGGAGGCCTTTTGCGCCTGGTCGTTGGCCTCCACCGCGGAATCGGTGGAGTGGGCGACCGAGGCGGTGATCTGCTCAATGGCGCTGGCGGTTTCCCGCAGGCTGGAGGCGGCCTGCTCGGTACGCCCGGAGAGATCCTGGTTACCGGCGGCAATCTCCTGCGCGGCGGTCTTCACCGAGGCGCTGGCGTCGCGCAGCTGCATCATCACCCCGGCGAGCTTATCGCTGAAGGCGTTAAAGGCATGGGCAATCCCGGCTACCTCGTCCTGACCCTGTTCCGGCAGGCGGCGGGAGAGATCGTTGGTGCCGTTGGCGATGGCGTGCATCGCATCGCGGATCGCCGAGAGCCGCTTCAGCAGGCGGGCAATTGTGATCTGCACCACCGCGGCGGCAATCAACACCAGCACCACCAGCGACAGGGCCGAGGCTTTCAGCATCGCCCACAGCCCGCTGGAGGCATCCTGTTTATCAAGGGCCACCACCAGCTGCCAGCGGGTACCGGCTACCGGCGTGGCGGCCAGAATTTTTTCACTACCGTTATAGCGTCCTGTGGCGAGCTCGCCCTTTTGCAGCGCGCTCAGATCGGCGCCGCTGATGGCCTCGCTAAAGGGCTTCAGGGTCAGGGCCGGATCGCTGGCGGCGATCACGCTGCCGTCGCTGTTAATCAGCAGGCCGCCGCTGGCCGGAGTGGGGCGGATGCCGCGCACGTTGGCTACCACGCTGTCCATCACTACGTCACCGGCTACTACCGCTTTTAGTTCGCCGTTCTCTTTAACCGGCACGGCAAAGGTCACCACCAGCTTGCCGGTACCCGCATCCACGTAAGGGGCGGTCACCGCCGGGGCATCGCTGTTCTGCACCTGCTGGTACCAGGGGCGCACGGTAGGGTCATAATCAGCCGGCACGCCGGTGGGATCGGAAAATTTTGCCGTTTTGCTGGCATAGCCGACATAGACGTTGCTGAACCCGGCCGCCTGGGCCAGCTGCTTAAAGACCGGCACCGGATCCTCGCTCAGGGCCACGCTTTGTAGGGAGTTGATGGCCGTCATTTTACCCGCCACCCAGTCGCTAATAGCCATGCCGTGGCTGGCTCCGCTGCTGGCCAGCAGGTCGCGTTGGGTTTGCAGGTTATCCTGGCGGGCGACCAGGAAGTTAATGACGGTGTTAAGAAGCAGTGCGACGAACAGACACCCGACTGCCGCCGCGATAATGCGAGCGCGAATTGACCTGAACATAAGTGAAATACCTGCTGAGTGGAGATAACAAGCCTATCGGCAACCCGCAGGTAAACTTGATGCTGCAACCGCGTCCATAAGTAAAAACTATTAACGGCGGTTTATTATTAGAAAGTTAGTACTTTGTCGGCAGCGAGGGTCCACTGGGCCAGCTCCACCAGGGTGCCGATGGCTACGCCGTCAATCAGCGGCAGGGCGGTGATGCCGCGCCCGTCGGTGCAGGTCTTACAAAGCTTAACCGGCACCTCCTGGGCGGTGAGGATCTCCAGCATCTGCTGAATGTTGTAGCCCTCGGCGGGCTTCTGGCCGCGCAGCCCGGCGGTCACCGCATCGGACATTAAAAAAAGCTTTAACTCCGGGGCCTCATCCTGCTCGCGCAGGGCAATTGCCAGCCGCAGGCTGTTAAATAAAGACTCGCTGCCGTAGGCCGCCCCGTTGGCGATAATCACAATCTTCTGCATCTGAACTCCTTTGCGCCGTTAAGGCACGGTTATTGCTTCATAATCCGGATACGACCGACCCGGGAGAGTAAGCATGATTAACGTAACCCGCGCAACCGACTGGCTTGTGCATGCGAAGCGGCTGCGCAAAGAGCAGCTGTGCAAACTGGCGCAAACGGGCGCTCTGGTAGGCCGCATCAGTCATCTGGCGCATATGCTTCAGTGCGAGCGCGGGGCATCTAATATCTGGCTCTGCTCACAGGGTGCGCTCTACGCGCCGGAGTGTAAAGCCAGCCGGGCGCTGGTGGATGAACAGCTGCTGGCCTTTAGGCAGGTGCTGGGCAGTCCGGAGGCCGCCAGCGCCGCCCTCTGTGAACGGGTGGCCCGGGCGCTGGACGAGCTGGAGCAGTTGCCCGCCCTGCGTGAGGGAATTATTTCCCGCTCCCTGCCCGCAGCCGATGCGATGGCGCACTACAGCCGCGCCCTGCGCCATCTGCTTAGTATCGTCCCCTTGCTCAATGACAGCATTGACGATCCGCAAATCGCCGGGCGGTTTGTGGCGCTCTACAGCCTGATGCAGGGCAAAGAGCTGGTGGGGCAGGAGCGGGCGCTGGGGGCAATTGGTTTTACCCAGGGCTTTTTTAGCGATGAGATGCGCCAGTCGCTGGTGGATCGCATCGACGGCCAGCAGGCCTGCTTTGAGGTCTTTCTCTCGCTCACGCCCCCACCATTGCAGGCGCATTTTACCCTCAGCATGCCCGGAATAGAGACGGAACAGCTGCGCCGCCAGGCCTGCACCCGCCAGCCGGCGGCGGATAAAGGGGTACTGGCGCTGCACTGGTTTTCGCTGCAGACCGGGCGCCTGGAGCAGCTGCGCAGCCAGGAGGAGCAGCTGATCGCCGACCTGATGCTGGCGGTCGATGAACTCATTACCCGCGCGGATGAGCATCCGCTCCAGCCGGCCTTGCCGGATGAGCTCCTGGCGCACTATCCCGCCCGCCCCTTATTGCCACTGGTGCGCCAGCAGGCGCAGGAGATAGAGCAGCTCTCCCGCCAGCTGGCCTCCATGCGCGACACCCTTGAGGAGCGCAAAATCATTGATAAAGCCAAAAGCGTGCTGATGACCCATCAGCAGATGAGCGAAGAGCAGGCCTGGTGCCGGCTGCGCAAAATGGCGATGGATAAAAACCAGCGGATGGTTGATATCGCCCGGGCGCTGCTTACCGTGAAGGCGCTCTGGCAGGTAACACCAAAGGAGTAGCTGCACGCTGGCCGGGCACGGCTGCATGATTGCGGTGCGTTCGGCCGGGCTGCCAGACGAAAATCCCCGCTAAACAGGTTCTTAAAAACTGGCATCCATATTGCACTACTCCATTTAACAATTTTGACGACGGGCCAACGGCGGCGCGTCAGTTCTCTGGATAAAGGCGTCCTGCGGTGCTCTGGCACCGCCGGGCGCTTTTTTTTGGCTTTTATTCAGGAGTGGGCATGGTGGAGTGGACGAGACGGCGTTTTTTACAGGCCAGCGCGCTGGCGGGCGGGACGATGTTACTACCCGGCGTGATGCAGGCGGCATGGGCCGCAGGTTCGGATAAGCCGGAGCTTACCACGGTGCGCGTCGGCTTTATTCCGCTGACCGACTGCGCGCCGGTGGTTATCGCCGCGCTGAAAGGGTTCGATAAAAAATATGGTATCACCATCGTCCCCACCAAAGAGGCGAGCTGGGCGGCGGTACGCGACAAGCTGGTGGCCGGCGAGCTCGACGCCGCCCACGTTCTCTATGGCCTGCTGTATGGCCTGGAGCTGGGCATCGCTGGTAAAGCGCAGCCGATGGCGAACCTGATGACCTTAAACCAGAACGGGCAGGCCATTACTCTCTCGTCCGATCTGGCCGAACAGGGGATCCGCGATAGCGAAGGGCTGAGCAAACGGGTTCATCAGCAGGCGCCCGGCACGTACAGCTTCGCCCATACCTTTCCCACCGGCACCCACGCCATGTGGCTCTACTACTGGCTGGCCAGCGCCGGGATCGACCCCTTTAAGGATGTGCGCACCCTGGTGGTGCCCCCGCCACAGATGGTGATGAACATGCGCATCGGCAACATGGTGGGCTTCTGCGTGGGCGAGCCCTGGAACGCCCGGGCCATTAACGACCGTATTGGCTTTACCGCGGCCACCAGCCAGTCGGTGTGGCCGGATCACCCGGAGAAGATCCTCGGCACCCGCCGGGCCTGGGTAGAGCAGAACCCGCACACCGCCCGGGCGCTGGTGAGCGCGGTGCTGGAGGCCCAGCGCTGGATCGACGCCTCGGCGGAGAATAAGCGCGAAACCGCGCAGATCCTTTCCCGCCGGGCGTGGCTCAACACCAAAGAGCAGTACCTCACCGGGCGCATGCTCGGGGAGTACGACAATGGCCTGGGCGAGCGCTGGCAGGACAAGCATCCGATTCGCTTCTTTGACGAGGGGGCGGTGAGCTATCCCTGGTACTCCGACGGCATGTGGTTCCTCACCCAGTTTCGCCGCTGGGGGTTGCTGAAAACCAGCCCGGACTACGCCGCCATCGCCGGGCGCATCAACCGCACCGATATCTGGCAGCAGGCCGCCACCGCCGTAGGCGGGATCGCCACGCCAGCTTCAACCATGCGCAGCAGCCGCCTGATGGACGGCACTCTCTGGAACGGTACCGATCCAGAAGGCTACGCCAGCAGTTTCGCTATTCACCGTACAGGGGTCTGATATGAAACAGTTGCAACATACCAACGCGGCAGCGGATGCGCCGGTGACCGCAGATGTGATCGTCCTGCCGCCGGTGCAGGTTCGTCGCCGAGCCCCGGCCTTCGCCCGGCGAGTAAACGCCTTTTTTCAGCAGCTGATCCCGGCGCTGCTCGGCCTCGGGCTGCTGGTGCTCTGCTGGCAGCTGGCGGCCATCAACAGTAAAGGCTTTCCCACCCCGCTCAGCACGCTCGACTCCGCCATAACCCTGTTTGCCGATCCCTTCTACCGGGACGGCCCCAACGATATGGGCATCGGCTGGAACGTGCTGGCCTCGCTCCAGCGCGTGGCGGTGGGCTTTGGCCTGGCTGCCCTGGTCGGGATCCCCCTCGGCTTTCTGATTGGCCGCTTCACCTTTTGCGCGCGCATGTTCACGCCGCTGATTGCGCTGCTGCGCCCGGTGAGCCCGCTCGCCTGGCTGCCCATCGGCCTGCTGCTGTTCCAGAAAGCGGAGCCGGCCTCCAGCTGGACCATCTTTATCTGCTCCATCTGGCCGATGGTGATTAACACCGCCGAAGGGGTGCGCCGCATTCCCGAGGATTACCTCAACGTGGCGCGGGTGCTCCAGCTCTCCGAGTGGACGGTGATGCGCCGCATTCTGTTCCCGGCGGCGCTGCCCGCCATGCTGACCGGGGTGCGCCTCTCCATCGGCATCGCCTGGCTGGTGATCGTTGCGGCGGAGATGCTCACCGGGGGCTTAGGCATCGGTTTCTGGATCTGGAACGAGTGGAACAACCTCAACGTGGAAAACATTCTCATCGCCATCGTCATTATCGGCGTGGTCGGGTTGCTGCTGGAGCAGGGGCTGATGCTCATCGCCCGCCGTTTCAGCTGGCAGGATAAATAAGGAGCAAAGATGAAACCTTTAATTCAGGTCCAGGCCGTCAGTCAGCGTTTTTCCACCGCCGGTGGTGAGTTTCTGGCGCTGCAAAACGTCTCTTTTGATATCCACGAAGGGGAGACCGTCAGCCTGATCGGCCACTCCGGCTGCGGCAAGTCAACCCTGCTCAACCTGATTGCCGGCATCACCCTGCCGACGGAGGGCGGGCTGCTCTGCGACAACCGCGAAATCGCCGGTCCCGGCCCGGAGCGGGCGGTGGTGTTCCAGAACCACTCCCTGCTGCCCTGGCTCACCTGTTTCGACAACGTGGCGCTGGCGGTGGACCAGGTCTTTCGCCGCACCATGGGCAAAAGTGAGCGCCGGGAGTGGATCGAACACAATCTTGAGCGGGTGCAGATGGGCCACGCCCTGCACAAACGCCCCGGCGAGATCTCCGGCGGCATGAAGCAGCGGGTGGGCATCGCCCGGGCGCTGGCGATGAAGCCGAAAGTGCTGCTGATGGACGAGCCCTTTGGCGCCCTCGACGCTCTGACCCGGGCCCATCTGCAGGACGCGGTGATGAAGATCCAGCAGGAGCTGAACACCACCATCGTGCTCATTACCCACGACGTGGACGAGGCGGTGCTGCTCTCGGATCGGGTGCTGATGATGACCAACGGCCCGGCGGCCACGGTGGGGGAGATCCTGAACGTGGATCTGCCGCGCCCGCGCAATCGGGTGCAGCTGGCAGAAGACGGCCGCTATCACCATATGCGCCAGCAGATCCTCCACTTCCTCTACGAAAAACAGCCGAAAGCGGCCTGAGGAGCGCCCATGCGACTGGTCATCATTGGGAACGGTATGGCGGCAACCCGGCTGATTGAGTCTCTTACCGCCCGTGCGCCCGGCCGTTTCGCCATTACCGTGATTGGCGACGAGCCGGGCCACGCCTATAACCGCATCCAGCTCTCGCCGGTGCTGGGGGGCGAAAAGCCCCTTGCCGCCATCGGCTATCACGATGACGACTGGTATCTACAGCGCGGCGTGCGGGTGCTTGGCGGCGAGCAGGTGCTGGCGGTGAATATCGCCGCCCGGGTGGTGCAAACCGACGCGCGCTATCTCGGCTGGGATGAACTGGTGTTTGCCACCGGCTCGCAGCCCTTTGTGCCGCCGATCCCGGGTATCCATCAGCCGCACGTTTTTACCTTTCGCACCCGCGCGGACGTCAACGCCATTCTGGCAACGCCCGGCCCGGCGGTAGTACTCGGGGGCGGGGTGCTGGGGGTTGAAGCGGCGGCGGCGCTCAGGCTTACGTGTGACAACGTCACGTTAGTGCATCGCGGCGAGTGGCTGATGGAGCAGCAGCTGGACCAGCAGACGGGGGGACTGCTGGTGCAGGCCCTGTGCAAGCGCGGCATCGCCTGTGAGCTGGGATGCGGCATCGCTGAAGTCCACCCGCAGCAGGTCAGGCTCAGTAACGGCCGTGAGCTGCCCGCCGGCCGCATCCTGCTGGCGACCGGCGTCACCCCGCGTATTGCCCTGGCCCGGGCCAGCGGCGTGCCGTGCGGGCGCGGCATCCTGGTGGATGACCGGCTGCGCACCGGCATGAGCGGCGTGAGCGCCCTCGGCGAGTGCTGCGAAATTAACGGCCAGACCTGGGGGCTGGTGGCTCCCTGTCTGGCGCAGGCGGAGGTGCTGGCGGCGCGGCTGGCGGGGGAAGAGTGTGCCCCCTTCGTCCCGACCCAGAGCGGGATGCGCCTGAAGGTCTCCGGCATCGATCTCTACAGCGCCGGGGAGGTCACGGCGCGGGAGGGGGACGACCTCTGGAGTACATGGGATCCGCTCACGCAGCACTATCGTCGCCTGCTTGTCCGCGACGGCAGACTGGCGGGGGTGCTGCTGCTGGGGGAGTGCCGCAGCGCGGCAAGGCTCACTGATTTACTGGCGACGTCAGAACCCGCTCAGGCGGACTGGCTCTTCGATCGTTTCACTACGCAGCCGCAGGTTGCAGGACAGAACGCTATGACAAAACCGACACTGGTGGTGGTTGGGCACGGTATGGTCGGCCACCATTTCCTTGAAGAGTGCGTAAACCGCAATCTGCATCAGCAATACCAGATCGTAGTCTTTGGCGAGGAGCGCTACGCCGCCTATGACCGGGTTCATCTTTCCGAGTATTTCGCCGGGCGCAGCGCCGACTCCCTGTCGATGGTAAAAGGCGACTTCTTTGCCGACCAGGGTATCGAACTGCGCCTCCATCAGAAGGTGGTGGCGATCGATCGCGATGCCCGGGTGGTGCGCAGCGAAAGTGGGCACGAAACCCACTGGGACAGGCTGGTGCTGGCCACCGGCTCTTACCCCTTTGTGCCGCCGGTGCCGGGACGCGATCTGCCGGGCTGCTTTGTCTATCGCACCCTCGACGATCTGGACCATATCGCCGCCCACGCCAGAAACGCCCGCACCGGGGTGGTGATCGGTGGCGGGTTACTGGGACTGGAGGCGGCCAACGCCCTGAAACAGCTGGGCCTCGAGACCCACGTGGTGGAGTTTGCCCCGAATCTGATGGCGGTGCAGCTCGATAACGAGGGGGCGGCGATGCTGCGGCGCAAAATAGAGGCGCTCGGCGTGGGGGTTCACACTAGCAAGGCCACCACCGAAATCGCCGCCACCGGTGCGGGCATGGTGCTGCGCTTTGCCGACGGCGGCGAGCTGGCTACCGATATGGTGGTCTTCTCGGCGGGGATCCGCCCCCAGGATGCGCTGGCGCGGGAAGGGGGGCTGGCAATCGGCGAGCGGGGCGGCATCTGCATTGATAACCAGTGCCGCACCTCCGATGAAGCGATCTTCGCCATTGGTGAATGCGCCCTGTGGGAGGGCAAAATCTACGGCCTGGTAGCGCCGGGCTATCAAATGGCGCGGGCGGCAGCGGCCAGCCTCGCCGGAGAAGAGCAGGCCTTTACCGGGGCAGACATGAGCACCAAACTCAAGCTGCTGGGGGTGGACGTGGCCTCCTTTGGTGATGCCCATGCCCGCACCCCCGGTGCCCAGAGCTACCAGTGGACCCACGGTCCGCGGCAGATCTACAAAAAAATCGTGGTGGCAGCCGACAATAAAACCCTGCTCGGCGGGGTGCTGGTAGGAGATGCGGCGGAATATGCCACCCTGCTACAGATGATGCTCAACGGCATCGCGCTGCCCGCCGATCCCGAAACCCTGATCCTGCCTGCCAGCAGCGGCGCACCTAAAGCCCCCGGCGTGGCGGCCTTGCCGGAGAGCGCCACGATCTGCTCCTGTCACAACGTCACCAAAGGGGATATCTGCCAGGCGGTTAGCGCCGGGGCGGGGGATATGGGGGCAATCAAGGCCTGCACCAGAGCGGCCACCGGCTGCGGAGGCTGTAGCGCGCTGGTGAAGCAGGTGATGGAGTGCCAGCTGGCGGCGCAGGGGGTGGAGGTGAAAAAGGATATCTGCGAACACTTCCCCTGGTCGCGTCAGGAGATCTACCACCTGGTGCGCGTCAACCATATCCGTACCTTTGAGCAGCTGATTAGCCGCTACGGCCAGGGCCACGGGTGCGAAATCTGTAAGCCGCTGGTGGGCTCGGTGCTGGCCTCCTGCTGGAACGAATATCTGCTGAAGCCGGCGCACCTGCCGCTGCAGGACACCAACGACCGCTACTTTGCCAACATCCAGAAAGATGGCACCTATTCGGTGGTGCCGCGCATGGCGGCGGGCGAGGTGACGGCGGACGGGCTGATCGCCATCGGGCAGATTGCCAAGCGCTATCAGCTCTACAGCAAAATTACTGGTGGCCAGCGTATCGACCTCTTTGGCGCCCGGCTGGAGCAACTGCCTGAGATCTGGCGCGAGCTGGTGGCGGCCGGATTTGAAACCGGGCACGCCTACGGCAAATCCCTGCGTACCGTGAAATCCTGCGTCGGCTCGACCTGGTGTCGCTACGGCGTGCAGGACTCTACCGGTCTCGCCGTCACCCTGGAGAACCGCTACAAGGGGCTGCGCGCGCCGCACAAAATCAAGATGGCCGTCTCCGGCTGTACCCGGGAGTGCGCCGAGGCCCAGAGCAAAGACGTGGGGGTGATTGCCACCGACAAGGGGTGGAACCTCTACCTGTGCGGCAACGGCGGCATGAAGCCGCGCCACGGGGATCTCTTTGCCAGCGATCTCGACGAGGCGACCCTGATCCGCACCGTGGATCGCTTTCTGATGTTCTATATCCGCACCGCCGACCGCCTGCAGCGCACCAGCACCTGGATGGATAACCTTGAGGGTGGGCTGGCGTACCTGCGCGAGGTGATCCTGGAGGACAGCCTGGGCATTGCCGCCGAGCTGGAGCAGGAGATGGCCCGGGTGGTAGAGAGCTACCAGTGCGAGTGGCAGACCACCCTGGCGGATCCCGGCCGGCTGGCGCTGTTTCGCAGCGAAGTTAACGAGGCCGCCCCCGCGTCGAACCGACGCTGGCAGGCTATATGCGCCATTGAAGAGATCCCCGAGCAGGCGGGGATCGGCGCCCGGCTCGGCGAGCAGCAGATCGCCCTGTTCCGCTTCGGCAAAACCATCTATGCGCTGGAAGATCGCGAGCCGGGCAGCGATGCCAGCGTGCTGTCGCGCGGCATCCTCGGCGATGCGGGCGGCGAGCCGGTGGTTATCTCCCCGCTCTACAAAACGCGTATTCGCCTGCGCGATGGCCGTCAGTGCGACACCGGTGAAACGGCGGTACGCGCCTGGCCGGTTAAGGTCGAAGGCGACCAGGTGTGGGTGGGCAATGAAGAGTTGGTAATGCGCGCGGAGGCCTCATGAGTGAAACCCGAACTACCTGTCCCTACTGCGGCGTCGGCTGCGGGGTAGTGGCGCGTACGGAGGCGGGGAAGGTAACCGTGCGCGGCGACGAGCAGCACCCGGCCAACTTTGGCCGGCTGTGCGTAAAAGGGGCGGCGCTGGGGGAGACCACCGGGCTGGCGGGCCGCCTGCTGAGCCCTGAGCTTGATAACCAGGCGGTGAGCTGGCGCCAGGCGCTGGAGACGGCCGGGGGTCGGCTGCGGGAGATTATCGAGCGCCACGGCCCGCAGGCGGTGGCCTTTTACGCCTCCGGCCAGCTGCTGACCGAGGATTACTACGCGGCGAATAAGCTCATGAAGGGCTTTATCGGCGCGGCCAATATCGACACCAACTCCCGGCTCTGCATGTCCTCGGCGGTGGTGGGGTATAAGCGCGCCTTCGGCGAGGATATGGTGCCCTGCAGCTATCGCGATATCGAAAACAGCGACCTGGTGGTGCTGGTGGGATCGAACGCCGCCTGGACCCACCCGGTGCTCTACCAGCGGCTGGTGCAGGCGCGCGTCGATAATCCGGCGATGCGGGTGGTAGTGATAGATCCGCGCCGCACCGCCACCTGCGATATTGCCGATCTACACCTTAATCTGGCCCCCGGCAGCGACGCCGGGCTCTTTGTCGGCCTGCTCAACGCCATCGACGCCGGTGGCGACTGGCCGCTGGAGCGGGTGGCGGCTTTCTGCGATCTGGCCCCGGAGTCGGTGGCCACCTTTTACCAGTGGTTTATCGCCGCGCCGCGCGCCATCACGCTCTACACCATGGGCATTAACCAGTCCGCCAGCGGCAGCGACAAGTGCAACGCGATAATTAACGTCCATATCGCCAGCGGCAAAATCGGCCGGGAGGGGTGCGGCCCCTTTTCGCTGACCGGACAGCCAAACGCCATGGGCGGGCGCGAGGTGGGCGGGCTGGCGAACCAGCTGGCGGCGCATATGAACTTCGAACCGGACGATCTGAGTCGGGTGGCGCGCTTCTGGGGCAGCGAGCGGCTGGCGCAGACGCCGGGGCTGATGGCGGTGGAGCTGTTCGACGCCATCGCTCGCGGCGAGGTGAAAGCGGTGTGGATCATGGGCACCAACCCGGCGGTCTCCCTGCCGGACAGCCACGCGGTGTGCCAGGCCCTGGCCGCCTGCCCGCTGGTGATCGTCTCTGAGGTGATGCGCGACACCGACACCAGCCGGTTTGCCCATGTCCGTTTTCCGGCGCTGGGCTGGGGGGAGAAAGATGGCACCGTCACCAACTCTGAGCGCCGTATCTCCCGCCAGCGTGCCTTTCTGCCGGCGCCCGGAGAGGCGAAACCCGACTGGTGGATAATCGCCCGTATGGCGGAGCAACTGGGACACGGCGCGGCCTTTGCCTGGCAGCATCCGCAGGAGATCTTCTGCGAACACGCGGCGCTGACCGCCTTTGAAAACCACGGCGAACGGGCGTTAAACCTCGGCGCGCTGGCGAGGCTTACCCGGGAGGCCTGGGATGACCTCACGCCCTGGCAGTGGCCGGTGGATAGCCAACGCCTGCGCCAGGCCCGACGGGTGACGGTGGAACCCCGGCGGCACGAGGCCACCCCGGACGCGCTCTATCCCTTTATCCTGAACAGCGGGCGCATTCGCGATCAGTGGCACACCATGACCCGCACCGGCTACCTGGACAAGCTGATGCAGCATATGGACGAGCCGCTGCTGGAGATAGCCCCGGACGACGCGCGGCGCATCGGGGTAGAGGAGGGGCAGCTCGCGCGCATTAGCTCCCCGCGCGGGGTGATGGTGGCCCGGGCACGTATCACCGCCGCCCAGCGCGACGGGGAGCTGTACGCCCCCATGCACTGGAACAGCGTTTTTGCCCGCCAGGGGAAGGTAAACGCCCTGGTGGCGGGGCGGCGGGATCCGCTCTCCGGCCAGCCCGAATATAAGCAGACCGCCGTGCGCGTCATGCCCTGGCAGCCCGCCTGGCAGGGGGAGTTATACAGCCGCGAGGCGATTGCGCTGCCGGGCTTTGTCCACGGGTGGCGCAAAGCGGCTGCCGGGATAACCCGCTTTACGCTGGCGGGGGATAAACCGCTGCTGGCGTGGCTGACGGAGTACTGTAGCGCCAGGGGCTGGCAGCTGCAGGAGGCCCGGAGCGGCGAGCGCAGTAATCTGCTTGCCTGGCACGACGGAGAGTTGATGCTGGGGTTCTGGAGTGGTAGTGGGGTGCCGCAGGTGGCGCACAGGGTTATCCGCGCGGCCTTTGACCAGGCCCCGCAGACGCTAGCGGAGCGGCACGCGCTGCTGAGCGGGCAGGGGGCGGAGGAGACGCCTGCGCAGGGGCGCACGATTTGCAGCTGCTTTGGCGTGGGGGATATCCCCATCCGTCAGGCGATTGCCGGGGGCTGTGATTCGGTGGCGGCGCTGGGGGCACGGCTTCGCTGCGGTACCAACTGCGGCTCCTGTATACCTGAGCTAAAGGCGCTGCTGGCAGAGCGTCAGGTTATTCCTGAAAATTCCCCTTAAGGCTGCAAAAAAGGGCAGAAAACGCTAAGGTAAGGGGTCTCAGGTTTTTACAGGGCCCCCCTTACGACAGTAATGACCGTTTTACCCCGCTTCAGAATCCTTGTTCCGCTTCTCCTGTTGCTTGCTACGGGCGCTTATGCCGCGCCAAAATCTTTTATTTATCAGGCGCAAAACCCTTTCGATAATAACGAAGATGGCTTGCCGGATCTCGGCATGGCGACCCCCACCGGCGAGAGTGAAAAACACCTGGCGGAGATGGCGAAAGCCTTCGGTGAAGCCAGCATGACCGATAACGGTCTCACCACCGAAGAGCAGGCCCGGCTGTTTGCCTTCGGCAAGGTGCGCGACGCGGTCAGCCAGCAGGTTAATCAGCAGATTGAGTCCTGGCTCCAGCCCTGGGGCAACGCCAGCGTCAACCTGCTGGTGGATGAAGAGGGTAAATTTACCGGCAGCCACGGCAGCTGGTTTATCCCCTGGCAGGACAATAACCGCTATCTGAGCTGGAGCCAGCTGGGGCTGACCCAGCAGGAGGAGGGGCTGGTGGGCAATGCGGGGATCGGCCAGCGCTGGGTCGCCGGCAGGTGGCTGGTGGGCTACAACACCTTTTACGATAACCTGCTGGATGAGAACCTTCAGCGCGCCGGTCTGGGGGCAGAGGCCTGGGGTGAAAATCTGCGCCTCTCGGCCAACTACTATCAGCCGCTGGCCGGCTGGCGCGACAGCTCGACGGTAGAGGAGCAGCGCATGGCCCGCGGCTACGACGTTACCGCCAAAGCCTGGCTGCCCTTCTTTCATCACCTCAATACCAGCGTCAGCTTTGAGCAATATTTTGGCGATAATGTCGATCTGTTCCACAGCGGCACCGGGTATCACAACCCGCTGGCGGTCAATCTGGGGCTCGATTACACCCCGGTGCCGCTGCTGACCTTTACCGCGGCCCACAAGCAGGGGGAGAGCGGCGTCAGCCAGAATAACCTCGGTATGAAGGTTAACTACCGCTTTGGCGTGCCGCTCAAAAAGCAGCTCTCCTCAAGCGAAGTGGCCATCACCCGCTCCCTGCGCGGCAGTCGTTACGATGCGCCGGAGCGGCAAAACCTGCCGGTGCTGGAGTTTCGCAAGCTGAAGACGCTCTCCGTCTGGCTGGCCACGCCGCCCTGGGATCTGAAGCCGGGCGAGACGGTGGTGCTAAAAATGCAAATACGCAGCGCCCATGGCGTGCGTGCGCTGCACTGGCAGGGGGATACGCAGGCCCTGAGCCTGACCTCACCGGCTAACGCCAGCGACAGCGAGGGCTGGAGCATTATTATGCCCGCCTGGAACGACAGCGAAGGGGCAACCAACCGCTGGCGGCTGCAGGTGGTGGTTGAAGATAAAGAGGGGCAGCGTGTCTCTTCCAATGAGATCACGCTCGCGCTGACGGAGCCGCTGCTGGCCATGCCGGATGAGGATCCGCGCTGGAAACTGCTGCCGGACGACTGACGTTAGAAAATACGCTCCTGATGCACCCATACCGCCGCTTCGACGCGGGATTTCAGCTTCATCTTCTTCAGCATATGTTTAACATGCACTTTCACCGTGCTTTCGGTGATATCCAGACGGCGGGCGATCATCTTGTTCGGCAGCCCCTGGGCAATTAGCTTCAGGATATCGCGCTCGCGGGGAGTCAGCTGGCTGACGTCGCGATCGGAGGTGGCGCGGTTGGCGCGCAGGCTGGCGGCCAGCACCGGGGTCAGGGCTTCGCTCAGCACCATTTCACCCGCGGCGGCCTGCTGGAGCGCCTTGAGCAGATCTTCCGGCTCCATATCTTTTAACAGGTAGCCATCGGCGCCGCGCTTGAGGGCGGTCACTACGTCCTCTTCGTGATTGGAGACGCTAAAAACCACCACGCGGCCCGAAAGAGAGCGCTCGCGCAGTTTATCCAGCGTCTCCAGCCCGTTCATACCCGGCATATTCAGGTCGAGCAGGATCAGGTCGGGATCGAGGGTGTCGGCAAGTTCAATACCCTGTTCGCCATTGCTGGCTTCGCCGACCACGGTGATGTCCTGCGCCATGCTGATAAGTTGTTTTACGCCGGTGCGCAGCATCGGATGGTCGTCGATCAACAGAATCGTTGCCGGCTCCTGGTTAGTCATGATGTTCTCCTTGGGCAGTTGAAAGAGGCGTTTCAGGGATAAAGGTCACCACTACTTCTGTACCGCCGGACTCGATTCGGCGCACCTGACAATCGCCGCGCAGGCTCTGCGCGCGGTCGCGCATAATGATTAAACCGTAGTGGTTACTTCTTTCGGCATTTTCCGGCAGGCCGCGGCCGTTGTCCTGGATCCTGAGCTTCACCTGGTTATCATGCTGGGTCACGCTCAGGGATACCGCCGTCGCTCCGGCGTGCTTCAGCACGTTGCTGAGCGCTTCCCGGGCGATTTGCAGCAGATGGATAGCCTGGTGCGAGGGAACAAAGCGCGGCGGCAGCTGGTAATCAAGCTGTACCGGGAAGCCGAGCCGGGCGCTGAACTCCGCGCAGCTTGCCTCCAGCGCCGGACGCAGGCCGGGCTCGGTCAGCTGCAGGCGGAAGGTGGTTAACAGCTCGCGCAGCTGCACCCAGGAGGTATTTAGCTCATTGCGGATCTGGCCGAGCAGCTGTTTGCTGCTCTCAGAGAGCCCCTCATCCTGCATCTGCAGGCAGCTGACCTGCATCTTCATACAGGAGAGCGACTGGGCAATGGAGTCGTGCAGCTCCCTGGCAATAGTGGTGCGCTCTTCCATCACGATCAGCTGCTGCTGTTTCTCCTGATGGCGATCGAGGGCGAGGGTCGCGGTCAGCTGTTCGACAAGGGTATCGACCAGCTGCTGCTGATCGTGGCTGAGATGGCGCCCGGCGGGCAGCGTCGCCAGCAGAATGCCGTACTGATAAAGATTATCCGCCAGCCGCCACTTCAGGGTGGTGCCGCTGGTGGTCAGTGGCGGCTGCGTGCGCGGGCAGAGGTGGCAGCCAATCTCATCGCAGCTCATGTCCGACTGACAGGTAAACTCCTGATGGTTCTCTTCATCTTCCATATCGTAGACGCGCAGCTCGATATCGTGCAGTTGGGTAAGGTTCTGTAACCCGTTCAGCACCGGCGAGAGGCGTTCGCACAGCGGCACCTGCGAGTGCAGGCGGCGGTTGGCCTGCCAGAGGAAGGAGAGAATTTCGTTTTTCTGCTCAAGACCGGCGGTCTTTTCCCGCACCCGCTGCTCAAGCACCGCGTAGCTCTCGGCCAGCTCGGCGGACATGGTGTTGAGGGCGTCGCCGAGCATCGCCATTTCGTTGCGCCCGCTAATATGCGCGCGTCGGGTGAAATCCCGCGCCGTGACGGCGCGGGCCATTGCCAGCAGCTGCCGCCAGGGATTGAGCAGGCGCGCGCGCAGCCAGATGATGGTAAAGACCAGCAGCAGGCCCATAAACACGGCCATCAGACGGTGCATCAGCACCACGCGCTCAATGCGCTTTTCGGTATTCAGATCGAAAGCGGAGACCAGGTTGTCGATGCGGGCCACAAAGGTGGCCACATCCCCGGCGACGGTATCGGGGCTTTGCGCCTGCTTCAGCCCCGGCGCCAGCTGGCTATGCCAGTAACCCTGCAGGGCTTTCAGCTGCGCCTGCTGGCCGTCGCGCCGGGCCGCTCTCTCCAGCACCGGGCTGAAGGCGGTCTGTTCCATTTCATCCAGCAGATGCCGATCGTTCGCCTGCAGCGGAACGGCCGCCAGCAGGCGGTAGCTCTGCATGCGCAGCGATCCCGCTTTATTAATGGCATGGGCGCTGCCCTGCACGCCCTGCACCAGCCAGCCGGAGATAGCCATGCCGGTCACCCCGATAGCGGTAGACAGCAGAACAATCAACACCAGTTGGTTAACCAACGTGAGGGGTGAAAAGCAGCGTTTAAACATAGTAAAGTCTGGCTCCTGACAATGGCCTGGCCCGGAAGTGGCCTTATTCTCAGCTATACCCTGGAGTATACCCATACCCCAAAAGGATTACCCCTTAATTGCCATCAGGGTGATGAATGGGAGGAGGGAACAAGCGGGACGAAGCAGCGCCGTGAAAAACCACACCTTTTTTGCCGAAAAACGCTACTCACTAAGGGGGAGAGGTAAAATCCTGGCTTAATTATGCCTACTTTTCCTTTGATTTATATCAACTTACCGCCAGCTTAAAGCCCTAATGTTTGCAGCATCTTTCAAGAATCAGAGGTGTCTATGAGTCACTCATCCGCCCCCGAAAGGGATAGTGGTGCTGTTATTACGGATTGGCGTCCGGAAGATCCAGAGTTCTGGCAACAGCGCGGTCAGCGCGTTGCAAGTCGTAATCTGTGGATCTCCGTTCCTTGCCTGCTGCTGGCGTTCTGCGTCTGGATGCTGTTCAGCGCCGTAGCCGTTAACCTGCCAAAAGTGGGCTTTTCCTTTACTACCGACCAGCTGTTTATGCTGACCGCGTTACCGGCCCTTTCCGGTGCGCTGCTGCGCGTACCTTACGCCTTTATGGTGCCGCTGTTCGGCGGGCGCCGCTGGACGGCATTCAGCACCGGGATCATGATCGTTCCCTGCGTATGGCTCGGCTTTGCGGTGCAGGATACCTCCACGCCATTTAGCGTCTTCGTGATTATCTCCCTGCTGTGCGGCTTTGCCGGGGCGAACTTTGCTTCCAGCATGGCAAACATCAGCTTCTTCTTCCCGAAACAGAAGCAGGGCGGTGCGCTGGGTATTAACGGCGGGCTGGGCAATATGGGCGTGAGCGTGATGCAGCTGATTGCGCCGCTGGCGATCTCTGTCTCTATCTTCGCGGCCTTTGGCGGCGCGGGCGTTGAGCAGGCGGATGGCTCTTACCTGTTCCTGCAGAACGCGGCCTGGATCTGGGTGCCGTTCCTGGTGGTATTAACCCTGGCCGCATGGTTCGGCATGAACGATCTGGCGGCCTCGAAAGCCTCCCTGAGCGAACAGCTGCCGGTGCTGAAACGTGCCCATCTGTGGATCATGGCGCTGCTCTATCTGGCGACCTTCGGCTCCTTTATCGGTTTTTCAGCAGGCTTTGCCATGCTCTCTAAAACCCAGTTCCCGGATGTGCAGATCCTGCATTACGCCTTCTTCGGGCCGTTTATTGGCGCGCTGGCGCGATCCACCGGCGGGATGATCTCTGACCGTCTGGGCGGCACCCGCGTGACCCTGGTCAACTTCATTGTGATGGCCATCTTCTGCGCGCTGCTGTTCTTTACGCTGCCGACTGACGGCCAGGGTGGGAACTTTATCGCCTTCTTCGGCGTGTTTATGGTGCTGTTCCTGACCGCCGGGCTGGGGAGTGCTTCCACCTTCCAGATGATCTCCGTCATCTTCCGCAAGCTCACCATGGACCGCGTGAAAGCGCAGGGCGGCAGCGAAGAGCAGGCGATGCGTGAAGCCGCGACCGATACGGCGGCAGCGCTGGGCTTTATCTCTGCGATTGGCGCCATCGGCGGCTTCTTTATTCCGAAAGCTTTCGGTATCTCGCTGGATATCACCGGCTCGCCGGCCGGGGCCATGAAAGTGTTCCTTATTTTCTATATCGCCTGCGTCTTTGTGACCTGGCTGGTGTATGGCCGCAATTCCAATAAAAAATAAGTAGTAGTTGATTATCCATTTGCGCGGCCCGATGCCGCGCTTTTTTTAGGCCTCTATTAGTTACAACATACTTTTAATGACGGGCTGAGCCAACGAGGCCGCACCGCGATCGCCATCACGTCGCGCAATGCTCTACCCCTTAATACCCGAGATGTTAAATTTTACCGGCTTTATTGTACGATAAATACAAATTACCTATAAATATCAATAAGATAAAAAATAAAAAATTATACCGCTTTGGTGGTAGAGAGGTGGTAAGCCAGCTGGAGAGACCCCGCCCGCCTTGATCGTTATCAATTCCCGTCATCTTTCATGGCGTTACCTTCGCAGCAAATCAGCAATGTCGATTTAGAGAGCCACAGGCTCCAAACAGGAGATACCCGATGAGTAAATTTCTGGACCGGTTTCGCTACTTCAAGCAGAAGGGCGAAACCTTTGCCGATGGGCATGGCCAGCTTCTCAATACCAACCGGGACTGGGAGGACGGATACCGTCAACGTTGGCAGCATGACAAAGTGGTGCGTTCTACCCACGGCGTAAACTGCACCGGTTCATGTAGCTGGAAGATTTTCGTTAAAAACGGTCTGGTGACCTGGGAGATGCAGCAGACTGATTATCCCCGCACCCGTCCGGATATGCCTAACCACGAGCCTCGCGGCTGCCCGCGCGGTGCCAGCTACTCCTGGTATCTCTACAGCGCCAACCGCCTGAAATACCCGCTGATGCGTAAACGCCTGATGAAGATGTGGCGTGAAGCGAAAGTGCAGCACCGCGATCCGGTGGATGCCTGGGCCTCCATTATTGAAGACGCCGATAAAGCGAAAAGCTTTAAGCAGGCGCGCGGCCGCGGCGGCTTTGTCCGCTCCTCCTGGCAGGAAGTGAACGAGCTGATCGCCGCCTCTAACGTCTATACCGTTAAGACCTACGGCCCGGACCGTGTGGCAGGCTTCTCGCCGATCCCGGCGATGTCGATGGTCTCCTACGCCTCTGGCGCACGTTACCTCTCTCTGATTGGCGGTACCTGCCTGAGCTTCTACGACTGGTACTGTGACCTGCCGCCGGCCTCTCCGCAGACCTGGGGCGAGCAGACCGACGTGCCGGAATCTGCTGACTGGTACAACTCCAGCTATATCATTGCCTGGGGCTCTAACGTGCCGCAGACCCGTACCCCGGACGCCCACTTCTTTACCGAAGTGCGTTACAAGGGTACCAAGACCGTGGCGGTAACCCCGGACTACGCCGAAATCGCCAAGCTGTGCGATCTCTGGTTAGCGCCGAAGCAGGGTACCGATGCGGCAATGGCGATGGCGATGGGCCACGTGATGCTGCGCGAATTCCACCTCGACAAGCCGAGCCAGTACTTCACCGACTACGTGCGTAAGTACACCGACATGCCAATGCTGGTGATGCTGGAAGAGCGCGATGGCTACTATGCCGCCGGCCGTATGCTGCGCGCTGCCGATCTGGTGGATGCCCTGGGCCAGGAGAACAACCCGGAGTGGAAAACCGTTGCCTGTAACAGCAATGACCAGCTGGTGGCACCAAACGGCTCTATCGGTTTCCGCTGGGGCGAGAAGGGCAAATGGAACCTCGAACAGCGTGACGGCACCTCGGGTGACGAGACCGAGCTGCGCCTGAGCATGCTGGGCAGCCACGACGATATCGCCGAAGTGGGCTTCCCGTACTTCGGCGGCGAAGGCTCCGAGCACTTCAATAAAGTTGAACTGCAAAACGTACTGCTGCACAAGCTGCCGGTCAAACGTCTGCAGCTGGCGGATGGCTCTACCGCGCTGGTGACCACCGTCTACGATCTGACCATGGCTAACTATGGACTGGAGCGCGGTCTGAACGATGACAACTGCGCAACCAGCTACGACGACGTTAAAGCCTATACTCCGGCCTGGGCCGAGCAGATCACCGGCGTACCGCGCGCGCACATCATCCGTACCGCCCGCGAATTTGCCGATAACGCCGATAAAACCCACGGTCGTTCGATGATTATCGTTGGTGCTGGTCTTAACCACTGGTACCACCTGGATATGAACTACCGCGGCCTGATCAACATGCTGATCTTCTGCGGCTGCGTAGGGCAGAGCGGCGGCGGCTGGGCGCACTATGTGGGCCAGGAAAAACTGCGTCCGCAGACCGGCTGGCAGCCGCTGGCGTTTGCCCTCGACTGGCAGCGTCCGGCGCGTCACATGAACAGCACCTCCTACTTCTATAACCACTCCAGCCAGTGGCGCTACGAGACGGTTACCGCGCAGGAGCTGCTCTCGCCAATGGCGGATAAATCCCGCTACAGCGGCCACCTGATCGACTTCAACGTGCGCGCAGAGCGCATGGGCTGGCTGCCGTCCGCGCCACAGCTGGGTACCAACCCGCTGCGTATCGCCGAAGCGGCAAAGAAAGCGGGCATGAGCCCGGTGGACTACACCGTTAAATCCCTGAAAGAGGGTTCTATCCGCTTTGCAGCGGAACAGCCGGAAAACGGTAAAAACCACCCGCGTAACCTCTTTATCTGGCGCTCCAACCTGCTGGGCTCCTCCGGTAAAGGCCACGAGTACATGCTGAAATATCTGCTCGGTACCGAGAACGGTATCCAGGGCAAAGATCTCGGCAAGCAGGGCGGCGTCAAGCCGGAAGAGGTGGAGTGGAAAGACAACGGTCTGGATGGAAAACTGGATCTGGTGGTAACCCTGGACTTCCGTCTCTCCAGTACCTGCCTCTACTCCGACATCGTGCTGCCGACCGCCACCTGGTATGAGAAAGACGACATGAATACCTCGGATATGCATCCGTTTATTCATCCGCTCTCTGCCGCCGTGGACCCGGCCTGGGAATCAAAAAGCGACTGGGATATCTACAAAGATATCGCGAAGAAGTTCTCAGAAGTCTGCGTTGGCCACCTGGGTGTGGAAACCGACGTGGTAACCCTGCCTATCCAGCACGACTCCGCCGCCGAACTGGCGCAGCCGCTGGACGTGAAGGACTGGAAAAAAGGCGAATGCGACCTGATCCCAGGTAAAACCGCGCCGCACATCATTCCGGTTGAGCGCGACTACCCGGCTACCTATGAGCGCTTTACCTCTATCGGCCCGCTGATGGAGAAAATCGGCAACGGTGGTAAAGGGATCGCCTGGAATACCCAGAGCGAAATGGATCTGCTGCGCAAGCTCAATTACACCAAGGCAGAAGGCCCGGCCAAAGGCCAGCCGATGCTGAACACGGCGATTGATGCGGCAGAGATGATCCTGACCCTGGCGCCGGAAACCAACGGCCAGGTGGCGGTAAAAGCCTGGGCGGCGCTCAGCGAGTTTACCGGTCGCGACCATACGCATCTGGCGCTGAACAAAGAAGACGAGAAGATCCGCTTCCGCGATATTCAGGCCCAGCCGCGCAAAATTATCTCCAGCCCGACCTGGTCAGGCCTGGAAGATGAGCATGTCTCCTATAACGCTGGCTACACCAACGTTCACGAGCTGATCCCATGGCGTACCCTCTCCGGCCGTCAGCAGCTGTATCAGGATCACCAGTGGATGCGCGACTTCGGCGAAAGCCTGCTGGTCTACCGTCCGCCTATCGACACCCGTTCGGTAGCCGCGGTGATGGGTGCCAAATCCAACGGCAACCCGGAGAAGGCGCTGAACTTCCTGACGCCGCACCAGAAGTGGGGGATCCACTCCACCTACAGCGACAACCTGCTGATGCTGACCCTGTCACGCGGCGGCCCGATTGTCTGGATGAGCGAAGCGGACGCCAAAGATCTGGGTATCGAAGATAACGACTGGATCGAAGTGTTCAACAGCAATGGTGCCCTGACCGCCCGTGCGGTGGTGAGCCAGCGTGTGCCGGCCGGGATGACCATGATGTACCACGCGCAGGAACGTATCGTGAACCTGCCGGGTTCAGAAATCACCGAGCAGCGCGGCGGTATTCACAACTCCGTGACCCGTATTACGCCGAAGCCGACCCACATGATCGGCGGCTACGCCCAGCTGGCCTACGGCTTTAACTATTACGGCACCGTAGGTTCTAACCGCGATGAGTTCGTGGTGGTACGTAAGATGAAGAATATTAACTGGTTAGACGGTGAAGGTAATGACCAGGTACAGGAGAGCGTAAAATGAAAATTCGTTCACAAGTCGGCATGGTGCTGAATCTGGATAAGTGCATCGGCTGCCACACCTGCTCGGTCACCTGTAAAAACGTCTGGACCAGCCGCGAAGGGATGGAGTACGCCTGGTTCAACAACGTAGAGAGCAAGCCGGGTACCGGCTTCCCTACCGACTGGGAAAACCAGGAAAAATGGAAGGGCGGCTGGATCCGTAAAATCAACGGCAAACTGCAGCCGCGCATGGGTAACCGCGCCATGCTGCTGGGTAAAATCTTCGCTAACCCGCATCTGCCGGGCATCGACGATTATTACGAGCCGTTTGATTTCGACTATCAGAACCTGCACAACGCGCCGGAGAGCAAACACCAGCCGATCGCCCGTCCGCGCTCGCTGATCACCGGCCAGCGCATGGACAAAATCACCAGCGGGCCAAACTGGGAAGAGATTCTGGGCGGCGAGTTCGAAAAACGCGCCAAAGACCAGAACTTCGACAACATGCAGAAGGCGATGTACGGCCAGTTCGAAAACACCTTCATGATGTATCTGCCGCGCCTGTGCGAGCACTGCCTGAATCCGGCGTGCGTCGCGACCTGCCCGAGCGGTGCCATCTACAAGCGTGAAGAAGACGGCATCGTACTGATCGACCAGGACAAATGCCGCGGCTGGCGTATGTGCATCACCGGCTGCCCGTACAAAAAAATCTACTTCAACTGGAAGAGCGGCAAGTCCGAGAAGTGCATCTTCTGCTATCCGCGTATCGAAGCCGGGATGCCGACCGTCTGCTCTGAAAGCTGCGTAGGCCGTATCCGTTACCTCGGCGTGCTGCTGTATGACGCGGACGCTATCGAAAGCGCCGCCAGCACCGAGAACGAGAAAGATCTCTACCAGCGCCAGCTGGACGTCTTCCTCGATCCGAACGATCCGCAGGTGATCGCCCAGGCGCTGAAAGACGGCGTGCCGCAGAGCGTGATTGACGCGGCGCAGCAGTCACCAGTCTACAAAATGGCGATGGACTGGAAGCTGGCCCTGCCGCTGCATCCGGAATATCGCACCCTGCCGATGGTCTGGTACGTGCCGCCGCTGTCACCGATTCAGTCCGCCGCCGATGCGGGCGAGCTGAGCAGCAACGGTATTCTGCCGGACGTAGAGAGCCTGCGTATCCCGGTTCAGTACCTGGCGAACCTGCTCACCGCGGGCGATACCCAGCCGGTGCTGCTGGCCCTGAAACGTATGCTGGCAATGCGTCACTACAAACGTGCTGAAACCGTTGACGGCGTGAACGATACCCGCGCGCTGGAAGAGGTCGGTCTTACCGAAGCCCAGGCGCAGGAGATGTATCGCTACCTGGCTATCGCCAACTACGAAGATCGCTTCGTGGTACCGAGCAGCCACCGCGAACTGGCCCGCGAAGCCTTCCCTGAGAAGAGCGGCTGCGGCTTTACCTTCGGCGACGGCTGCCACGGTTCAGACAGCAATTTCAATCTGTTCAACAGCCGCCGCATCGACGCTGTCGATGTGACTAGCAAAACGGAGCCGCACCCATGATTGAACTGGTGATTGTTTCCCGCCTGCTCGAATACCCGGATGCTGCCCTGTGGCAGCATCAGCAGGAGCTGTTCGATGCCCTGGCGTCGTCTGAACATCTTGCTAAAGAGGATGCCCAGATGCTGGGCGTCTTCCTGCGCGACCTGCTGGCGCGAGATGTGCTGGACGTGCAGTCCGATTACAGCCAGCTGTTCGACCGCGGCCGCGCTACCTCGCTGCTGCTGTTCGAGCACGTGCACGGCGAATCGCGCGATCGCGGCCAGGCGATGGTCGACCTGATGGCGCAGTACGAGCAGCACGGCCTGCAGCTTGACAGCCGCGAGCTGCCGGACCATCTGCCGCTTTATCTTGAGTATCTGGCGCTGTTGCCGAAAGAAGAGGCGCTGGGCGGGCTGAAAGATATCGCCCCGATCCTGGCCCTGCTGGGCGCGCGCTTACAGCAGCGGGAGAGCCGTTACGCGCAGCTGTTCGATCTGCTGCTGAAGCTGGCCAATACGGCAGTGGATAGCGATAAAGTGGCTGAAAAGATCGCCGGCGAAGCCCGGGACGACACCCCGCAGGCGCTGGATGCGGTCTGGGAAGAGGAGCAGGTGAAGTTCTTTGCTGACCAGGGTTGCGGCGAGTCGGAGATCTCGGCTCACCAGCGTCGTTTTGCCGGAGCCGTGGCCCCGCAATATTTGAATATCTCTAACGGAGGACAGCAATAATGCACTTCCTGAATATGTTCTTCTTCGATATCTACCCGTATATTGCGGGCACCGTCTTCCTGGTGGGCAGCTGGCTGCGTTATGACTACGGTCAGTACACCTGGCGTGCGGCCTCCAGCCAGATGCTGGACCGCAAGGGGATGAACCTGGCCTCAAACCTGTTTCATATCGGGATCCTCGGGATTTTTGCCGGCCACTTCCTCGGCATGTTAACCCCGCACTGGATGTATGAGTCCTTCCTGCCAATCGAAGTGAAGCAGAAGATGGCGATGATCGCCGGCGGCGCCTGCGGGGTTATGACCCTGGTGGGCGGCCTGCTGCTGCTGAAGCGTCGTCTGTTCAGCCCGCGCGTGCGCGCCACCACCACCGGGGCGGATATCCTGATCCTCACTCTGCTGATGGTGCAGTGCGCGCTGGGTCTGCTGACCATTCCATTCTCCGCCCAGCATATGGACGGCAGCGAAATGATGAAACTGGTTGGCTGGGCGCAGTCCGTGGTCACCTTCCACGGTGGGGCTTCTGAGCATCTGGACGGGGTGGCGTTCGTCTTCCGCGTGCACCTGGTGCTGGGTATGACCCTGTTCCTGCTGTTCCCGTTCTCGCGCCTGGTGCATATCTGGAGCGCGCCGGTGGAGTACCTGACGCGCAAATACCAGGTAGTTCGCGCTCGTCGCTAATTTGCCGCTTTGCTATCAACCCCGCTCCGGCGGGGTTTTTTTTCGCCCAGACGGGGTTATTTCCAGCTGCCGCCGGCAATATTAAGGCCCCTCCGGCCAGTTGGGTGAGGCTTAGCGCGTGGTCAAACACCAGGGTTATCGACAATCAGTGCGGCAACAGGATAGATAAAGGAGAGTGGGCTGATGATGGTGGTGGGGGAAGGATTACTCGGCTGCGCCTCGCCCTTCGGGTCGTTGCCTGCGGCAACGCTTTCTCGCTACGCTCGAATCGAACCTTGGTCGAAGCTTCTCATCCTTCCCTGCATCGGAAGAACATAGGGCATAGTGCGAATATAGGTTTAAAAGGCTTTGGAAGTGATGGTGGTGGGGGAAGGATTCGAACCTTCGAAGTCGATGACGGCAGATTTACAGTCTGCTCCCTTTGGCCGCTCGGGAACCCCACCAGGGGTAATTCATATTTTGAGGTAACGCTAAGAGATGGTGGTGGGGGAAGGATTCGAACCTTCGAAGTCGATGACGGCAGATTTACAGTCTGCTCCCTTTGGCCGCTCGGGAACCCCACCACGGGGTAATGCTTATACTGGCCTGCTTCTGGCTGGAAGCGGGGCGCATCATATCAAATGACACGCCCCTGTAAAGCATTCCTTTAGATAAATGCAGCTGTTTGCCTGCTTTTTATCCGCAAAGGCGCAATGCTAATCAATTCATTTTATAAAGGATTAAAGAATAATCGTTCTGTTACCGTAGACAAATACGCGCTGAGCCAGCACCTGATACAGGGCACGGCTTAATACGTTTTTTTCAACGTCGCGCCCGGCACGCATCATATCTTCTGCGGTGTAGGTGTGATTCACGTGGATCACGTCCTGCATAATGATTGGGCCTTCGTCCAGGTTGTCATTCACGTAGTGGGCGGTAGCGCCAATAATCTTCACGCCGCGCTCATAGGCCTGATGATAAGGACGGGCGCCGATAAATGCCGGCAGGAACGAGTGGTGAATATTGATGATCTTATTCGGGAAACGCGCCACGAAGGAGGGGGTCAGCACGCGCATATATTTCGCCAGCACCACGTAATCCGGGTTGTGGGCCTCAATAGCGTCCGCCATCAGCTTATCGTGCTCTTCGCGGGTGTGACCTTCATGGCTCACCAGCTCAAACGGAATATCAAACCGCTCTACCAGCGTGCGCAGGGTATCGTGGTTACCGATCACCGCCGCAATCTCCACGTCCAGCCCGCCGTAGTTGGCTTTCATCAGCAGATCGCCCAGACAGTGAGCCTCTTTGGTAACCAGAATTACCACCCGGCGACGCCCGGCAGAGTTCAGCTCACGCACGGAACCTTCCGGCAGCGCACCGTCCAGATCGGCCAGTAAAGTGGCATCGTTAAAAATCCCTTCCAGCTCGGTGCGCATAAAAAAGCGACCGGTGCGATGATCAACAAACTCATTGTTCTGCACGATATTCAGTTCGTGCTTATAACAAATGTTGGTGATGCGGGCGATAAGCCCCTTCTGGTCGGGACAAATAGTGCGCAAGACTTTGCGTTGGATTGATTGCATTGCCGGTAAATCCTGTTGAATGTTTGCTTGTTATAGGTGGTCAGGGCTATTGCCCACAACACTTTTTAAATTTCTTACCTGAACCGCAGGGGCAGGTGTCATTACGACCAAACTGCGGACGAGTACCATCTATATAGTACCATCGTCCGCCTTCCTTTAAGAAACGGGAGCGCTCAATTATCGCGCCTGCTTTTCCCTGTTCCTTAAAACGGGCGACAAAACTGACGTAACCTTCGTTATCATCGCGCCCCGGGGCGGTAGCAAAAAGGGTCAGCCCAAGCCATTCGGTATTGGCGAAGCCCGCTTCGATATCCTGGCGAAAATCAGCAGCGTGACACGACGGATGCCAGGTCTTGATCAGATAGTTTGCGTCATGCTTCACAAAAGCGCTGTAGCGGGAGCGCATAAGGTGTGACGGGTCAGGAGCATCCTGCTCGCCAGAAAGATATCGCAGGCAACATAGGCTATACTCCAGAGCGCTACCGCAGGGGCAGAGTTGAGACACAATTCTCTTCCTGAATGTAAAAAAATTAACGGCGATCAACGCCAGGGTGGCACTATGTTAACTGAGCGATTGCAATGACGCTATTGTCGGGATATCAGGGGACGCTAAACTGAACGCATGAGAAAGGTTAAAATTGGACTGGCTTTAGGCTCAGGTGCAGCCCGCGGCTGGTCGCATATTGGTGTTATTAATGCCTTACAACGCCTTGGCATCGAAGTAGATATAGTTGCAGGCTGTTCCATTGGTTCCCTGGTGGGGGCCGCCTTCTCCTGTGGCAAATTACCCGAGCTTGAACGTTGGGTTCGTTCATTCCGTTACTGGGATGTGCTGCGCCTGATGGACCTCTCCTGGCAGCGCGGTGGATTACTGCGTGGCGAACGCGTCTTTAATCAGTATCGCCTTGTTATGCCCTGTACCGAATTCTCTGACTGCCAGCTTCCTTTTGGCGCCGTGGCCACCAATCTCAGCACGGGGCGTGAACTCTGGTTCACCGAAGGGGATATCCATTTGGCGGTGCGCGCCTCCTGCAGCATGCCTGGCTTAATGGCTCCGGTACCGTACAATGGTTACTGGCTGGTGGACGGCGGCGTAGTCAATCCTGTTCCTGTCTCTCTTACCCGAGCCATGGGGGCAGATATCGTGATTGCCGTCGACCTGCAGCACGACGCGCACCTTATGCAGCAGGACTTAATGCCGGTAAATCTCCAGCCTGAGACCGCCAGTAGTGAAGAGCGGGCCTGGCATGAGCGTTTACGTGAAAGGCTTGGACGCTTTACGGCGCGCAAACCGGTTGCCGCACCAGGGGCCATGGAGATCATGACCACCTCTATTCAGGTGCTGGAAAACCGGCTCAAGCGGAATCGTATGGCAGGCGATCCGCCTGATATTCTGATCCAACCTCTTTGTCCGCAGATTTCTACGCTCGATTTTCATCGGGCCGAGGCGGCTATCACTGCAGGTATGCAGGCCGTTGAAAAGAAAATGGATGAATTGTTACCTTTGGTGCGGGCTCAGGCCCTGCATCCTTTTTGATTACTTCAGCAAAATCTGACAGGCGATAGTACTGATAGCATGCCACTATTGATCTATCGTGACCCTGGGGAGAAAACATGACGCAGCCATTAGCCGGAAAACACATCCTTATTGTTGAAGACGAACCTGTTTTCCGATCGCTGCTTGATTCGTGGCTCTCATCGCTTGGGGCAACGACAGCACTGGCCAGCGACGGTATCGATGCGCTGGAAATTTTAAGAGATACCACATCCGATCTGATCATTTGTGATTTGGCCATGCCCCGCATGAATGGTCTCAAACTGGTTGAGCAATTACGTAACGAGGGTGACCAGACCCCGGTTCTGGTGATTTCGGCAACTGAAAATATGGCCGATATCGCCAAAGCATTACGTCTGGGGGTGCAGGATGTCCTGCTAAAGCCCGTAAAAGATCTCAACCGGCTGCGCGAAACCGTTTTTGCTTGTCTCTATCCCAATATGTTCAATTCACGGGTAGAAGAAGAAGAGCGCCTGTTCCAGGACTGGGATGCGCTGGTTAATAACCCTCACGCGGCAGCGAAGCTGTTAAAAGAGTTACAACCGCCGGTTCAGCAAAACATGTCTCATTGTCGCGTTAATTATCGCCAGCTGGTTGCTGCCGACCAGCCCGGTCTGGTGCTGGATATTGCGCCCTTATCTGATAATGATCTGGCGTTTTATTGTCTTGATGTCACCCGCGCCGGCGATAATGGCGTTCTGGCGGCTTTATTGTTGCGTGCGCTTTTTAATGGCCTGCTCCAGGAACAGCTTTCACAGCAGCGCCAACGCCTGCCGGAGTTAGGCAGTTTACTTAAACAGGTTAATCAGCTGCTGCGGCAGGCTAATTTACCCGGCCAGTTTCCATTGCTGGTGGGTTATTACCATAGCGGCTTAAACAATCTGATTCTGGTTTCAGCAGGTCTTAACGCCACGCTTAATACTGGTGAGCACCATATTCAGGTCAGTAACGGCGTTCCGTTGGGAACCCTGGGTAATACTTATCTGAATCAAATAAGCCATCGCTGTACCGCCTGGCAGTGCCAAATTTGGGGATCGGGTGGGCGGTTGCGCTTAATGTTGTCCACGGAATAAGCAATTGTAATATATATCTTCAATAGCTTTACCTTCGTTTCAACGGCAGTGCTACTATCACTGCCAGTTTCTTTCGTATTTATCCTAATTAACCGGTAGCGCGTCCTTTTCAGACCCGGACTTCTTACTGAGGCTGATATACTTAACGCGTTATTCATGCAGATAAAAGTTCAAAACTTGAACAGTTCAGGAGAGTTTCAATGGCTGCCCTAAATTCTAAAGTCACTAAGGCCGTTATCCCGGTTGCTGGGTTAGGAACCCGTATGCTGCCGGCAACGAAGGCAATTCCAAAAGAGATGTTGCCGCTCGTTGATAAGCCATTAATCCAGTATGTGGTCAACGAATGTATTGCCGCTGGCATTACTGAAATTGTGCTGGTTACGCATTCGTCCAAAAACTCGATCGAAAACCATTTCGATACCAGTTTTGAACTTGAAGCCATGCTGGAAAAACGCGTTAAGCGTCAGTTACTGGAAGAAGTACAATCTATTTGCCCGCCGCACGTTACTATTATGCAGGTCCGTCAGGGTCTGGCTAAAGGTCTCGGTCATGCGGTGCTTTGTGCTCACCCGGTTGTGGGTAATGAACCTGTGGCAGTTATTCTGCCGGACGTTATTCTCGACGAATTTGAATCCGATCTCTCTCAGGATAACCTGGCAGAAATGATCAAACGTTTCGACGATACTGGCAGCAGCCAGATTATGGTCGAGCCGGTTGCCGACGTAACCGCATATGGCGTTGTGGATTGCAAAGGCGTTCCGCTTCAGCCTGGCGAGAGCGTACCTATGGTAGGCGTGGTTGAGAAGCCTAAGGCCGACGTAGCGCCTTCTAATCTCGCGGTAGTAGGGCGTTATGTCCTTAGCGCAGAGATCTGGCCGCTGCTGTCGAAAACCCCTCCAGGAGCGGGTGATGAAATCCAGCTGACCGATGCCATCGATATGCTGATCGAGAAAGAGACCGTTGAAGCTTACCATATGAAAGGTAAGAGCCATGACTGCGGTAATAAGCTCGGTTATATGCAGGCATTTGTAGAATATGGCATTCGTCACCAGTCACTGGGTGAAGAATTTAAAGGCTGGCTGAAACAGACGCTGGGTATTAAAAACTAAGCGATAGTTTCAGACTAAGGAAACCGGTGCCAGCATTGCTGCACCGGTTTTTTTATGTCCGAAAGGGGAGAGGGTAATATGTCAGTGGGTAACGGAATGTGTCTGGCCGTTATAACAGGGCAAAAAAAATCCCGCTCATGGCGGGATTTTTAAAATCATTCAGGATTAATCCTTGATCAGGAAATCGTCCAGCTGTTTGCCTTCTTCATCCATGGCTTTTTTGATTACAGCTGGGGTACGGCCCTGGCCAGTCCAGGTTTTAGATTCGCCGTTCTCATCAATGTAGCTATATTTAGCCGGACGTGCTGCGCGTTTAGCTTTAGTGCCGGATTTAGCAGCAGCCATGCTGTTCAGCAATTCGTTTGGATCAATACCGTCAGCAATGAGCATTTCACGATATTGTTGCAGTTTACGTGTACGCTCTTCGATTTCAGCCGCTGCAGCGTTTTCTTCTTCGCGGCGCTCATTTACAACGACTTCTAATTTTTCCAGCATTTCTTCGAGCGTTTCAAGGGTACATTCTCTTGACTGCGCGCGAAGAGTACGGATGTTGTTCAGAATTTTAAGTGCTTCGCTCATTGTAGTAATCTCAAACTTATATTGTGGGGTTTGTTGGGGTAATAATAGAGGCTTAATTTGATATGTGCAATAGTGTGGAATGTAAGGAATTCAAAAAATAGCTAATATTCGACGCTATTATTAAATACGTTAACTTAAATTTTTCGGGTCAGGAGCCTGGGTTGTTATCCAAAAATGCGGGTTAAACCAGGCGGTGAACGCTTTTTTTGTGACGATTCCCGCAGCAATTATAGTTGCTCAGGATAAATATCAACCTTTTGTATTAGTTGGTTATAGCGACCGATTCTGAAGCAAACTTTAATTAATTCTGAAACAATTCTCTCCAATACGGCGCGATAAAAAACTGTCTTTTCCAGAACTTAGCGTGTTTATAGTATCTCATGCATTGATCTACTACTTACATCCTTACAGGGTCTATTACAATATCCCTGGAGAGGTAACAGTGGCGCGCCAGCCTCATACTCAGCGCGCTGCTCCGGAAGACCTGACAAAATATGATACAATGCGGCATCGGGGATAATACACATTAATTAGGGTTTTTCAGCTAATGGCACAACTTTATTTCTACTATTCGGCAATGAACGCCGGTAAGTCCACAGCGCTGCTGCAATCCTCTTACAATTACCAGGAGCGCGGCATGCGTACGCTGGTATACACCGCCGAGATTGACGACCGGTTCGGCTCCGGGAAGGTAAGCTCGCGTATTGGACTCTCCTCACCGGCTAAACTTTATAATCCACAGACGCCTCTGCTGGACGACATTCGTGCAGAACATGCCCGTCAGGCAATTCACTGCGTGCTGGTCGATGAAAGTCAGTTCTTAACCCGTCAGCAGGTACACGAGCTCTCTGAAGTTGTCGATGAGCTGGATATTCCCGTGCTGTGCTATGGGCTGCGTACTGATTTCCGTGGCGAGTTATTTACCGGTAGCCAGTATTTGCTGGCATGGTCAGATAAGCTGGTAGAACTGAAGACTATCTGTTTCTGCGGGCGTAAAGCGAGCATGGTGTTGCGTCTCGACCAGGCGGGTAAACCCTATGCGGAAGGGGAGCAGGTGGTTATAGGAGGCAATGAGCGCTATGTATCGGTATGCCGTAAACATTATAAAGATGCGCTGGTGGCAGGCTCTCTGACAGCGGTTCAGGATGCCAACCGCCGTTAATGATTTTCGTTTCTTATTACGCCAGATATAAAAAAACCCGCCATCAAGGCGGGTTTTTTATTGAGCCGTTAATTAAGCGCTTTTCTTCGCTTTTTTATCGGCTTTAATGGCCACGACAGGCTGCGCTGCAGTTTCACCTTCGGTGTACTCACGACCGTAGTAAGTATCCAGCAGAATCTGTTTCAGCTCGGCAATAAGCGGATAACGCGGGTTCGCACCGGTGCACTGGTCATCGAACGCATCTTCAGAGAGCTTATCAACGTGGGCCAGGAAGTCAGCTTCCTGAACACCTGCTTCACGGATAGATTTCGGAATACCCAGTTCAGCTTTGAGGCTATCCAGCCATGCCAGCAGCTTCTCGATCTTCGCAGCAGTGCGGTCACCAGGTGCGCTCAGGCCCAGGTGGTCAGCAATTTCTGCATAGCGACGGCGAGCCTGCGGACGGTCGTACTGGCTGAATGCAGTCTGTTTAGTTGGGTTATCGTTCGCGTTGTAACGGATAACGTTGCCAATCAGCAGGGCGTTTGCCAGGCCGTGCGGGATATGGAACTGGGAGCCCAGTTTGTGCGCCATAGAGTGACACACGCCGAGGAAGGCGTTCGCAAACGCAATACCGGCGATGGTCGCAGCACTGTGAACGCGCTCACGGGCAACCGGATTCCTGGAGCCTTCGTTGTAAGAGGCTGGCAGGTTCTCTTTCAGCAGTTTCAGCGCCTGCAGAGCCTGGCCGTCGGAGAACTCAGAAGCCAGGACGGAAACGTAAGCTTCCAGGGCGTGAGTTACGGCATCCAGACCACCGAATGCGCAGAGCGACTTCGGCATATCCATCACCAGGTTGGCGTCAACAATCGCCATATCCGGGGTCAGGGCATAGTCAGCCAGCGGATATTTCTGACCTGTGGCGTCGTCGGTTACTACCGCAAACGGCGTAACTTCAGAACCGGTACCGGAAGTGGTGGTGACGGCGATCATTTTCGCTTTCACGCCCATTTTCGGGAACTTGTAGATACGTTTACGGATATCCATAAAGCGCAGCGCCAGCTCTTCGAAGTGGGTTTCCGGATGCTCGTACATGACCCACATGATTTTCGCTGCGTCCATCGGGGAACCGCCGCCCAGCGCGATAATCACGTCTGGTTTGAAGGAGTTTGCCAGCTCAGCACCCTTACGTACTACGGAGAGGGTTGGGTCAGCTTCTACTTCAAAGAACACTTCAGTTTCAACGCCAGCTGCTTTCAGAACAGAGGTGATCTGGTCTGCATAGCCATTGTTGAAGAGGAAGCGGTCAGTCACGATGAGCGCACGTTTGTGGCCATCAGTAATCACTTCATCCAGCGCGATTGGCAGGGAGCCACGGCGGAAGTAGATAGATTTCGGAAGTTTATGCCACAACATGTTCTCAGCTCGCTTAGCAACGGTTTTCTTGTTGATCAGGTGCTTAGGACCAACGTTCTCAGAGATGGAGTTACCACCCCATGAACCACAACCCAGAGTCAGGGAAGGCGCGAGTTTGAAGTTATACAGGTCACCGATACCACCCTGAGAAGCAGGGGTGTTGATCAGGATACGGGCAGTTTTCATTTGCTGACCGAAGTAGGCCACGCGCTCCGGCTGGTTATCCTGGTCGGTGTACAGGCAAGAGGTGTGACCAATACCGCCCATAGCGACCAGTTTCTCTGCTTTCTCTACCGCATCGTCGAAATCTTTTGCACGATACATGGCCAGAGTAGGGGAGAGTTTCTCGTGAGCGAAAGGCTCGCTTTCATCAACAAGGGAGACTTCGCCGATCAGGATCTTAGTGGTGGCCGGCACGGTGAAGCCTGCCAGTTCAGCGATTTTGTATGCCGGCTGGCCTACGATGGCGGCGTTCAGCGCACCATTTTTCAGAATGATATTCTGAACTGCTTTCAGCTCCTGGCCCTGCAGCATGTAGCCGCCGTGGCTCGCGAAACGCTCACGTACAGCATCGTAAACTGAATCAACAACCACAACGGACTGTTCAGAAGCACAAATAACGCCGTTGTCGAAGGTTTTGGACATCAGTACAGAGGCGACCGCACGTTTGATGTCGGCGGTTTCGTCGATAACAACCGGGGTGTTACCTGCACCTACGCCGATAGCTGGTTTACCAGAGCTGTAAGCTGCTTTAACCATACCTGGACCGCCGGTCGCGAGGATCAGGTTAATGTCCGGGTGATGCATCAGTGCGTTAGACAGTTCGACGGAAGGTTGATCGATCCAGCCGATAAGGTCTTTTGGTGCACCCGCTGCGATTGCCGCCTGCAGCACGATATCTGCTGCTTTATTAGTCGCGTCTTTTGCACGTGGGTGTGGAGAGAAGATAATTGCGTTACGCGTCTTCAGGCTAATAAGCGATTTGAAGATAGCGGTAGAAGTTGGGTTAGTGGTTGGGACGATACCGCAGATAATACCGATAGGCTCAGCGATGGTGATGGTGCCGAAGGTGTTATCTTCAGACAGCACGCCGCAGGTCTTCTCGTCTTTATAGGCGTTATAGATATACTCTGAAGCGAAGTGGTTTTTAATCACTTTATCTTCAACGATACCCATGCCAGATTCAGCAACGGCCATTTTAGCGAGAGGGATTCGAGCATCTGCAGCAGCCAGAGCGGCAGCGCGGAAGATTTTATCAACCTGTTCTTGGGTGAAATTGGCATATTCACGCTGGGCTTTTTTTACGCGCTCTACAAGTGCGTTAAGTTCAGCGACATTAGTAACAGCCATAATGCTCTCCTGATAATGTTAAACTCTTTTAGTAAATCAGCTGCTCGACAAGACAACAGTATAGACAGTGTCATTGCCACATGCTCAACTCAGAATAAAAACAAAGACTTAACGTAAAGCTTTTGCCCCTGACTTACTAAAAGAGCCTCCCTTCAACACCCTATAGCGTGGTACTGAAACTCCCTGGCGGCGTAAGAAAGGTTACTCACTTCTGAGTACGGAAAATATGATCTACATCAATTTATCCATAAGCTGATACCTTTCAGCAGGGACATTTTGTGTTATTTCTATCGATGTTAAATAATTGCATAACTAAATGAATCATTCTTACCCATCCAGTATACAAATATTTTACATCGTTACATCGTATAAAAACGTAAGTTTGAGGTGAAGTATGGCGCTAAAAGGCGTATCGTCGGCGCGGTTATTCTTCTTATACCTGGCTCGTTTAAGTATCGCTTTTCCGCGGAGTTAACAGTGGATCTATCGCTCTTTGATGTACAAACCTGCTTTAAATTTTTTATTGGTCTTTTTGCATTAGTTAACCCGGTAGGCATTATCCCGGTGTTCATTAGCATGACCAGCTACCAGTCGGCAGCTGCAAGGAATAAAACTAACCTGACGGCCAACCTCTCGGTAGCGATAATTCTGCTTACTTCGCTCTATCTTGGCGACTCTATATTGCAGATTTTTGGCATCTCGATCGATTCATTCCGCATCGCCGGGGGGATTCTGGTTGTCACCATTGCTATGTCGATGATCAGCGGCAAGCTGGGGGAAGATAAACAGAATAAACAAGAGAAATCAGAAACGGCTATCCGTGAAAGTATTGGCGTCGTTCCGCTGGCGCTTCCTTTAATGGCGGGGCCGGGTGCCATCAGCTCGACCATCGTCTGGGGGACGCGTTTTCACAGCTGGCCTTACCTGATTGGCTTTTCCGTAGCAATTGCCTTCTTTGCTTTCTGCTGCTGGGGGGTGTTTCGTATTGCGCCATGGCTGGTTCGCCTGCTCGGCCAGACGGGAATCAACGTCATAACCCGTATTATGGGCCTGTTGCTCATGGCGCTCGGTATCGAATTTATCGTTACCGGAATTAAATCCATTTTCCCGGGTTTATTGAGTTAATCATTTCATCTGAAAGCGCAGAGTAAATAGCTCTGCGTTTTTTACGACATTATTAGTAAATCATATAATAAAAGTTGAATATCTCATTAAGGATAACAACTCTGAATATCCAACTCCTTCTCTTAATTTTCAAAGGCTTGCCCGATAACTTCTCCCGCTATTGTTCATAGAGCGCCCAATCAGTCTGTTATTTTAGTCACACGATACTCTGGGGCTTGCTGAGGGATTAATGAAATGATATTAGTACTTTGCTAGTTCATATAGATGAATGTGCTAAATAATAGACAGTTGTTAAATTTTTGTACAAAAAGCACCTCATCGACAGCTCTGGTATAGTCAGGTTTAGCCATCACTCTTTATCCTATTGAATACCGTGCTTTTTTTGCCAGGTTTGATACGCGGCAGGGTAGGCCACAGAGCGGGTATTTCTTTCGTAAAAGAGAATTGCTTAACAAATTTGCAAAATGTATTGGCACCGGTCAGAGCCATTTGATACTTTCCGGCCTTATAATTTCAGCAGATATCACGAAGATGAGAATTATTGTTATTTGATATTCTTGTCTGTGCCAGTAAATACACGCCCCGGACAGGAGAGGTGTGTCAGTAATCGACATAAGGCAGCCAGACGAGCTGCCGGTAATAGTGAAGTCGGTGATAGCAAGCAGTAAAAACACCTGACAGCAGCATAAACTCCTACGTTGTCAGGAAACCCCAACAGGGGAATTAAACAGGCTGGTAAAAACCAGTAATTATAAAGAGTGGAGTATCAACACAATGTCCAACATCACAAAAAAAAGTCTGGTAGCGGTGGGAATTTTGACTGCGCTAATCGCAGGCAACGTTGCAATGGCTGCAGACGTTCCTGCTGGGGTTCAGCTGGCGGATAAACAGACGCTGGTGCGTAACAACGGTGCTGAGGTTCAGTCTCTGGATCCACACAAAATTGAAGGTGTACCTGAATCAAACATTAACCGTGACCTGTTCGAAGGTCTGCTGGTTACTGACGTAGACGGCCATCCGGCCGCCGGCGTTGCGGAAAAATGGGAAAACAAAGACTTTAAAGTCTGGACCTTCCATCTGCGTAAAGATGCAAAATGGTCCGATGGCTCTCCGGTTACCGCCCACGATTTCGTTTATAGCTGGCAGCGCCTGGCAGATCCAAACACTGCCTCTCCGTATGCGAGCTACCTGCAGTATGGCCATATCGCCAATATCGATGACATCATTACCGGCAAAAAACCGATTACCGACCTCGGCGTGAAAGCGATTGATGACAATACTTTCGAAGTGACCCTGAGCGAGCCGGTTCCTTATTTCTACAAGCTGCTGGTTCACCCGTCCGTTTCACCGGTGCCAAAAGCCGTGGTTGAAAAATTCGGCGAGAAGTGGACGCAGCCTGCCAATATCGTTACCAACGGCGCGTATAAGCTGAAAGCCTGGGTGGTTAACGAACGTATCGACCTCGAGCGTAATACCAACTACTGGGATAACGCCAAAACCGTTATCAATCAGGTAACCTATCTGCCAATCGCGTCAGAAGTGACTGACGTTAACCGCTACCGCAGCGGCGAAATCGACATGACCTATAACAACATGCCGATTGAACTGTTCCAGAAGCTGAAAAAAGAGATCCCGGCTGAAGTACACGTTGACCCGTATCTCTGTACTTACTACTACGAAATCAACAACCAGAAAGCCCCGTTCACCGACGTACGCGTTCGTACCGCCCTGAAGCTGGCGCTGGATCGCGACATTATCGTCAACAAAGTGAAAAACCAGGGCGATCTGCCGGCCTACAGCTATACCCCGCCTTACACCGATGGCGCGAAGCTGACCGAGCCTGAGTGGTTCAAAATGACCCAGGAACAGCGTAATGCAGAAGCGAAGAAACTGCTGGCAGAAGCGGGCTATACCGCCGACAAGCCGCTGACCTTTAACCTGCTGTACAACACCTCTGATCTGCACAAGAAACTGGCTATCGCCGTCGCCTCGATCTGGAAAAAGAACCTGGGCGCGAACGTGAAGCTGGAGAACCAGGAGTGGAAAACCTTCCTGGACAGCCGTCATCAGGGCACCTTTGATGTGGCGCGTGCGGGCTGGTGTGCGGACTACAACGAACCGACCTCCTTCCTGAACACCATGCTGAGCGACAGCTCGAACAACACCGCGCACTATAAGAGCGCAGAGTTCGACAAGCTGATCGGCGATACCCTGAAGGCAACAGACGATGCGCAGCGTTCTGCTCTGTATGCGAAAGCTGAACAGCAGCTGGACAAAGACTCCGCGATCGTGCCGGTCTACTACTACGTGAACGCCCGTCTGGTGAAACCGTGGGTAGGTGGATACACAGGTAAAGACCCGATGGATAATATCTACGTTAAAAACTTGTATATTATCAAGCATTAATGGCAATAAGTGGGGCGAGCGATGCTCGCTCCACTGTGTCTAATCATCGTCACACTATATAGGCACACGCCAGAAGGTACGGGCAATGTTGAAATTTATCCTGCGTCGCTGTCTTGAAGCGATTCCAACGCTATTTATTCTTATTACGATCTCTTTCTTTATGATGCGTCTCGCGCCGGGAAGTCCTTTTACCGGTGAACGCACATTACCCCCGGAGGTAATGGCCAATATCGAGGCGAAATATCATTTAAACGATCCGATCTCCACCCAGTACTTCAATTATCTGAAGCAACTGGCGCACGGCGATTTTGGACCTTCATTTAAATATAAAGACTATTCCGTAAACGACCTGGTGGCCTCGAGCTTCCCCGTTTCGGCAAAACTGGGTGCAGCGGCTTTTTTACTGGCCCTGATTCTCGGCGTCACGGCGGGGGTTATCGCCGCGCTCAATCAAAATACCAAATGGGATTATGCGGTAATGGGGGTGGCAATGACCGGGGTTGTAATACCGAGTTTTGTCGTCGCACCGTTACTGGTCATGATATTTGCCATCACGCTGAAATGGCTGCCCGGCGGTGGCTGGAACGGCGGGGCGCTGAAATTTATGATCCTGCCGATGGTGGCCCTGTCGCTGGCCTATATCGCCAGTATCGCGCGTATTACCCGCGGATCGATGATTGAAGTGCTGCACTCTAACTTCATCCGCACCGCGCGCGCCAAAGGGCTGCCGATGCGCCGGATCATCTTCCGCCACGCATTAAAGCCGGCGTTGCTGCCCGTGCTCTCTTACTTAGGCCCGGCCTTCGTTGGCATCATCACCGGCTCAATGGTTATCGAAACCATTTACGGTCTGCCGGGTATCGGCCAACTGTTTGTTAACGGGGCCCTTAACCGTGACTATTCGCTGGTACTGAGCCTGACCATTCTCGTCGGCGCCCTGACTATTCTCTTTAATGCGATCGTCGATGTGCTGTACGCCGTTATCGATCCGAAAATTCGCTACTGATACTGGAGCCCGCGATGATAGTAAGTAAGAAAAATAGCGAGGCGCTGGAAAACTTCAGTGAGAAGCTGGAAGTCGAAGGGCGCAGCCTCTGGCAGGACGCCCGCCGCCGCTTTATGCACAACCGCGCGGCGGTAGCCAGCCTGATCGTGCTGGTGTTTATTGCGCTGTTCGTGACCCTGGCGCCGATGCTGTCGCAGTTCACCTACTTCGATACCGACTGGGGCATGATGTCCAGCGCGCCTGACGCGGAGTCCGGCCACTATTTCGGGACCGACTCTTCCGGCCGCGATCTGCTGGTGCGCGTGGCCATCGGCGGACGTATCTCGCTGATGGTGGGGATTGCCGCGGCCTTCGTGGCGGTGATTCTGGGTACCCTGTACGGATCGCTCTCCGGCTATCTCGGCGGGAAGGTGGACTCGGTCATGATGCGTCTGCTGGAGATCCTCAACTCCTTCCCGTTCATGTTCTTCGTGATCCTGCTGGTGACCTTCTTCGGTCAGAACATCCTGCTGATCTTCGTGGCTATCGGGATGGTCTCCTGGCTGGATATGGCGCGTATCGTGCGCGGCCAGACCCTGAGCCTGAAGCGCAAAGAGTTTATCGAAGCGGCGCAGGTGGGCGGCGTCTCAACCCGCAATATCGTAGTGCGCCACATCGTACCGAACGTGCTCGGCGTGGTGGTGGTCTATGCCTCGCTGCTGGTACCGAGCATGATCCTGTTTGAATCCTTCCTGAGCTTCCTTGGCCTGGGCACCCAGGAGCCGCTGAGCAGCTGGGGCGCACTGCTGAGCGACGGCGCCAACTCGATGGAGGTTTCACCCTGGCTGCTGCTGTTCCCGGCTGGTTTCCTGGTCGTGACGCTGTTTTGTTTTAACTTTATCGGCGATGGCCTGCGTGATGCCCTCGACCCGAAAGACCGCTAAGGAGCGCCGTCATGACGATTATTGAAACGGCATCTGTACCGCTAGCACAACAGCAGGGCAACGCGCTGCTGGATGTGAAAGATCTGCGCGTCACCTTTAAAACGCCCGATGGCGATGTGACGGCGGTAAACGATCTGAACTTCAGCCTGCGCGCAGGCGAGACGCTGGGGATCGTGGGGGAGTCGGGTTCGGGTAAATCCCAGACCGCCTTCGCTCTGATGGGCCTGCTGGCTCAAAATGGAGTGATCGGCGGCTCGGCGAAGTTTAACGGCAGAGAGATCCTGAACCTGCCGGAGCAGGAGCTGAACCGACTGCGCGCCGAGCAGATTTCGATGATTTTCCAGGATCCCATGACCTCCCTGAACCCCTACATGCGCGTAGGGGAGCAGCTGATGGAAGTGCTGATGCTGCATAAAGGGATGGGCAAAGCTGAAGCTTTTGAAGAGTCGGTCAAAATGCTGGATGCGGTCAAAATGCCAGAAGCGCGCAAGCGCATGCGTATGTATCCGCACGAATTCTCCGGCGGGATGCGCCAGCGCGTGATGATTGCCATGGCGCTGCTCTGCCGGCCTAAGCTGCTGATCGCCGACGAACCGACCACCGCGCTGGACGTTACCGTTCAGGCGCAGATCATGACCCTGCTGAACGAACTGAAGCGGGAGTTCAACACCGCCATTATTATGATCACCCATGACCTGGGCGTGGTGGCGGGCATCTGTGACAAAGTGCTTGTGATGTACGCCGGGCGTACCATGGAGTACGGCAGAGCGCGTGATGTCTTCTATCAGCCGGCGCACCCGTACTCTATCGGTCTGCTGAATGCCGTACCGCGTCTGGACGCGGAAGGTGAATCCCTGTTAACCATCCCGGGTAACCCGCCAAACCTGCTGCGCCTGCCGAAAGGCTGTCCGTTCCAGCCGCGTTGCCCGCATGCGATGGAGATCTGTAATAGCGCTCCGCCGCTGGTGGAATTTGCTCCAGGCCGTCTGCGCGCCTGCTTTAAGCCGTACGAGGAGCTGGTATGAACGCGACCGACGAAAAAAGAAATGTCCTGCTCGAAATTGCCGATCTGAAAGTGCATTTCGACATCAAAGATGGCAAACAGTGGTTCTGGCAACCGGCTAAAACCCTGAAAGCGGTGGACGGCGTCACCCTGCGCCTGTACGAAGGTGAGACGCTGGGCGTGGTGGGCGAGTCTGGCTGCGGTAAATCGACCTTTGCCCGCGCCATTATCGGGCTGGTTAAAGCCACCGACGGTAAAGTGGCCTGGCTGGGTAAAGATCTGCTGGGCATGAAGCCGGAAGAGTGGCGCGATGTGCGCAGCGATATCCAGATGATTTTCCAGGATCCGCTGGCTTCGCTGAACCCGCGTATGACCATCGGGGAGATCATCGCCGAGCCGCTGCGTACCTATCATCCGAAGATGCCGCGTGCCGAAGTGCGCGACCGCGTCAAAGCGATGATGATGAAGGTGGGGCTGCTGCCGAACCTGATTAACCGCTACCCGCACGAGTTCTCCGGCGGCCAGTGCCAGCGTATCGGGATTGCCCGCGCGCTGATCCTTGAGCCGAAGCTGATTATCTGCGATGAGCCGGTCTCGGCGCTGGACGTCTCCATCCAGGCGCAGGTGGTCAACCTGCTGCAAAAGCTGCAGCGTGAGATGGGGCTGTCGCTGATCTTTATCGCCCACGACCTGGCGGTGGTGAAGCATATCTCGGATCGCGTGCTGGTGATGTATCTTGGCCACGCGGTGGAGCTCGGCACCTACGACGAGGTGTACCACAACCCGTTACACCCCTATACCAAAGCGCTGATGTCCGCGGTGCCGGTGCCCGATCCGGATCTGGAGAAGAATAAGACTATCCAGCTGCTGGAAGGGGAGTTGCCGTCGCCCATCAACCCGCCGTCAGGCTGCGTGTTCCGTACCCGCTGTCCGATTGCCGGGCCGGAGTGCGCCAAAACGCGTCCGGTACTGGAAGGCAGCTTCCGCCATGCGGTGTCGTGCCTGAAGGTGGATCCGCTGTAATTACGCGGGATCCAGAATGAAAAAAGGCTGCTAACGCAGCCTTTTTTATTATTCGCGCCAGAGAATATGGCACAGCTTATGGTCTTTTTCCCGGCAGAGCAGCACGCGGGCAAAGATGTCGTTGATCTCGCCGCCGTCTTCATCCGCCAGCCCAATCACCACTTCGGCGAAGAAGTCCGGGTTGAGGTCGTAATCCACGTGCTCGGCCCAGTCTTCAGACGGGTCGAACAGCTCGGCGCCGCCACGCTCTTCAAACTGCAGGTTAAAAAGAATCACGTCTGCGGGATCGAGGTTATCAACCGCCAGTTCGAGAAAAATATCGTAAGCCTGCTCGAGCGTTTCGTCTTCGGTCAGGCGATTGTTCAGATCCATTTCCATGATGACTACCTGGTTAACATCGTTGGGCACGTTTTACAGCAACGGGCTAAAGAAGTAAAACAGTCGTTCGGTAATTCGCTGCCACAGCGGGCGTTTCAGCCACAGGCGCGCATCCAGCAGGCGAGAGCGCGAAATATAGTCGTCCTGCACCGCCGCCAGATCGCCGCCAAATCCGGCGTCGTCAATCACCAGGGTTATCTCGAAATTGAGCCACAGGCTGCGCATATCCAGGTTTACCGTCCCCACCAGGCTCAGTTCGCCATCCACCAGCACGCTCTTGGTGTGCAGCAATCCGCCTTCGAACTGATAGATCTTCACCCCGGCCGCCAGCAGCTCGCTGAAGAAGGCCCGGCTGGCCCAGCCCACCAGTACCGAATCGTTTCTGCGCGGCAGGATAATGCTCACGTCCACGCCGCGCTGGGCGGCGGTACAGATCGCGTGGAGCAGATCGTCGCTCGGCACGAAGTAGGGGGTGGTCATAATAAGATACTCACGAGCAGAGTATGCCGCGGTGAGCAGAGCCTGATGGATTAAATCCTCCGGGAAGCCGGGACCGGAGGCGATGGTATGAACAGTGTGCCCGCTGGCCTGCTCAAAGGGCATGATGTTAGCGTCCGGCGGCGGGGGCAGGATCCGTTTGCCGGTTTCGATCTCCCAGTCGCAGGAGTAGACCACGCCCATGGAGGTCGCGACCGGCCCCTCCATGCGGGCCATGAGATCCACCCACTGACCCACGCCCGCATCCTGTTTAAAGAAGCGCGGATCCACCATATTCATGCTGCCGGTATAGGCGATGTAGTTGTCGATCAGGACCATCTTACGGTGCTGGCGGAGATCCATCCGGCGCAGAAAAACACGCAGCAGGTTTACTTTCAGGGCTTCAACGACCTCGATACCGGCGTTGCGCATCATCGAGGCCCAGGGGCTGCGGAAGAAGGTCACGCTGCCGGCAGAGTCGAGCATCAGTCGACAGTGGACGCCCCGACGGGCGGCGGCCATCAATGACTCAGCCACCTGGTCGGCCATGCCGCCCGGCTGCCAGATATAGAACACCATCTCGATATTGTGGCGCGCCAGCTGGATATCGCGGATCAGGGCGTTCATCACATCATCGGAAGAGGTAAGCAGCTGCAGCTGATTGCCCTTAACCCCGCCGATGCCCTGGCGGCGTTCACAGAGTTTGAACAGCGACGTCGCCACGCTGCTGTTTTCTTCGGCAAAGATATGTTTGCAGGATTTCAGGTCGTTCAGCCACTTGGCCGTCGAGGGCCACATGGCGCGCGCCCGTTCGGCGCGCCGCTTGCCAAGGTGCAACTCTCCGAAGGATAGATAAGCGATGATTCCCACCAGCGGCAGGATATAGATAATAAGTAGCCAGGCCATGGCGGAGGGAACGGCGCGGCGCTTCATGAGAATGCGCAGCGTGACCCCCGCGATCACCAGCCAGTATCCCAGAATGACCAGCCAACTCACCACGGTGTAGAAGGTTGTCATAATAAAAAATCCTTTTGAAAGCGTATTGTTATGAGTTTACGCATCAGGAATGTTCTGGCAAATAAAAACGGCAGATAAAAGCGCTGGTTTGCTGTGAACAAGGGTCTATAATGTGCGCTCTGTTAAGGCAAGAGTTGTAGACATGAAGCGCAGTAGAACAGAAGTAGGGCGCTGGCGCATGTTGCGACAGAGCAGCCGGCGCAAAGCGCGCTGGCTGGAAGCACAATCCCGCCGCAATATGCGTATCCACGCGATCAGAAAATGCAGTGTGAACCGTCAACGTAATTCGTTGCTGTTCGCTGTTCAGATTCACTGAATGGCAAGAGGGCACCCTTAGCGGTGCCCGATGTTTTTCTTATTCCCGCGCTACCATTATTCACAGGTTTTCTTCACCCGAAGGTTAACTTTCTTTTTCCGTGCGGTATCATGGCGCCCTCACACCGCAGAATAAAAATTTATGAATCCTTTTTACTGGATAATTATTGCGCTATTTACGGTGGATGCATTAAGGGAATATTCAGGACAGCCGTCGCTTACGGCAGCAGGTGAGCATATTTTCACCATGATGGCTTACTGGACGACGATATAAGGAATTTGTCAGGCATCTGTTTGCCGTCACAGGTTTATCCCCGGCGCAGCCGGGATGGCACTAGCAAAAGGAGTTTATGTGTTTACGGAATTCGGAGTGGTTAATTTCTGGACCTACGTTATCGGCGCTATCTTTATTGTGCTGGTGCCAGGGCCCAATACCCTCTTTGTATTAAAAACCGGTATTGGCCACGGCGTGAAGAAGGGGTATCTGGCCGCCAGCGGCGTATTTATTGGCGATGCGGTACTGATGTTCCTCGCCTGGGCGGGCGTTGCGGCCCTGATCCAGACCACACCGCTCTTATTTAACGTGGTTCGCTATCTGGGGGCGTTTTATCTTCTGTGGCTGGGCGGCAAAATGCTCTGGTCGGTGCTTACCCATCAGCAGCAGAACGAGAGCGGCGGAACTGAGCCGGCGAAAACCATTATGAAGCGTTCGCTGGTGCTAAGTATGACCAATCCCAAAGCTATCCTGTTTTATGTCTCTTTCTTCGTGCAGTTTATCGACGTAAATGCGAAGCATACCGGTATTTCATTTATGATTCTGGCCGCCACGCTGGAGCTAATCAGCTTTATTTATATGAGCTTCCTGATCTTCTCCGGCGCATTTGTTACGCGTTACCTGAAAACGAAAAAGAAACTGGCGAAGCTGGGAAATGGTTTAATCGGGTTATTATTTGTCGGCTTTGCCGCCAGGCTTGCGTCACTGAACTGATTTAAGGCTCCCGCGGGAGCCTTTATATTTTCTGACATAGCAAACGTAAGACTTACCCAACGATTTCCAGGCTTTTCAGGAAATCGTCTACCTGTTCCGCCGTGGCGGTGTCTGCCTCATACAGAATATTCAGCTTAACGTCCTTCAGCCCGCAAAAGCCGAAAACACCTTCTACAAGCTGGGTCTGGATCGCCGTTGTATAGCCGTGCTTATCGAAACCTTTAACATCGCTGCCGGCGGTGGCTACCAGGCGCACGGGAACCTCGCGCATATTACCGACAATCCGCCCGTCTTCTGCCGCTTTATACGCCCAGTTGAGCGTCAGGACCCGGTCAAACCAGCCCTTCAGGATGCCGGGCACTGACCACCAGTAAATCGGGAAGACAAACACCAGCATATCGGCACGCTCCACCCGCTGCTGCTCGCGCAGAATATCGGCGGGGAGGGCGCGCGCGTTGCCGTGATACAACTCAAGATCCGGGCGCACCATCGCTGGAGCAAAGGCTTCTGCGTGAAGGTCGGCAATCTCCACCTGGGTACCCTGCTCGCGCAGGCGTCCGGCGATGCGCGCCGTCAGGGTGTGGGTTAATGAATCTGCTACGGGATGCGCCGTTACGATCAGCGCGTTGTTCACTGGATTGGCTACTAACATAATGACCTCAACACCAAAGTTAAGAGGAGAGACTGGCGTCAGCCGGAATACGGGCAATGACTTTAATTTCGAAATCGAATCCCGCCAGCCAGGTCACGCCCACGGCGGTCCAGTTCGGATAGGGCGGTTGCGGGAAGAACGACTGTTTTACCTGCATGATGGTCGGGAACTGATTCTGCGGATCGGTATGGAAGGTGGTGACGTCAATCAGGTCGTCGAAGGTGCACCCGGCGGCGGCAAGCGTCGCCTTGAGATTATCAAAAGCAAGCTGCACCTGAGCGGCAAAATCCGGTTCCGGCGTGCCGTCGGCGCGGCTTCCCACCTGGCCGGAAACGAACAGCAAATCGCCGGAACGGATGGCGGCAGAATAACCATGCTCTTCATAGAGCGCATGGCGGCTGGCGGGGAAAATCGGTTCGCGCTGGATCATAAAATCTCCTTTACAGGGTCAGGTTGAAAAACCACAAGCGCCGCATGCAGGAATGATTTAACATACGTGGCGTATGTAGAATTAATCACACATACGCCACGTATGTCAAATGAAGATGGAGACGCTATGGCTGTTAAACGTCGTGCCGAAACGATGGCTGAAAACCGCACAAAACTAATGCTGGCAGCGCGAAAAGCCTTTGCCGAAAAGGGCTTTGCTGCGGCATCTATGGACGAACTCACGGCCAGCGTTGGCCTTACGCGCGGCGCGCTTTATCACAATTTTGGCGATAAAAAAGGCTTACTGGCCGCGGTAGTGGCACAAATGGACAGCGAAATGGCCCAGCGCGCCAGAGAAGAGGTGGCCGGGGTTGATGACGACTGGGAAAGGCTGCTGGCCGAAGGGGTCGCCTATATCAAAATGGCGCTGGATCCTGAGGTGCGGCGTATTGTACTGCTGGATGGCCCGGCGTTTCTTGGCGATCCTGCCCAATGGCCAGGACAGATCAGCTGTCTCGATGCTACCCGTGAGACCGTCGTAAAGCTGCTCGAGCGCGGGGTGCTGAAACCTGTGGATGCCGACGCGGCGGCCTGGATGCTAAACACCGCCGCCATGAACGCCGCCCTGCGGATTGCCTCCAGCGAGCATCCGGCGCAGGCGTTACCGAAAATTATTGCAGTGTTTACTGAGATGGCCGGCGGCCTGTTACAGCAGGCTGAAAACAAGTAAAAAGCTCCCGCAGGAGCTTTGACTATTTTTAGAAGACTTTTTTGTACGGCTTAACGGTGACCTTTTGGTAGACTCCCGCCGCAACGTAAGGATCGGCCTCGGCCCAGGCCTGAGCCGCTTCCAGGGATTCAAATTCCGCAATTACCGTTGAGCCGGTAAAACCTGCTACGCCGGGATCGTTGCTGTCGACCGCGGGCATCGGGCCGGCGGTGAGTAATCTGCCTTCATCATGCAGAAGCTGTAAACGTGCCAGGTGGGCAGGGCGAACGGAAAGGCGTTTTTCCAGAGAATCAGCAATATCTTCAGCGTAAATCACGTAAAGCACGGTGGAACTCCTGAACCATTGAATGTGCGATTACGTTATGTGAAACGTCATGTGACTGCAATGTAAAGATAATCATGATGTGAAAACCATAACAATGGTGCGCCTTTTTTCACCATCTGAACCCCTAAGTGACTCTAAGATGAACAGGCTTATTGAATATGATTGCTATTTGCATTTAAAATCAGGGTCTGGTTTTTAAACTGAAACGATTATGACTTCAATGACCCTTGATTTACCTCGCCGTTTTCCATGGCCGACGCTGTTGTCCGTTGTTATCCACGGAGCCGTAGTGGCGGGCCTGCTCTACACATCGGTTAATCAGGTTATTGAAATGCCCGCGCCCGCGCAGCCGATTTCCGTGACCATGGTAACGCCCGCAGATTTAGAGCCTGTGCAGGTGGCACCGCCGCCGGAGCCGGCGGCTGAGCCGGAACCCGAACCGGAGCCGGAGCCGGTTCCCGAGCCGCCCAAAGAGGCGCCGGTGGTGATCCATAAACCAGAACCCAAGCCAAAACCTAAGCCGAAGCCAAAACCGGTGAAAAAGGTGGAAGAGCGTCCGAAACGCGAACCGCGCCCGGTCGAGCCGCGCCCGCAGGCGGTGCAGAATACCAATACCGCGCCATCGCGTCCGGTACTGAGTAACACCCCCAGTACCGCAAAGCCGGTCGCCACGGCACCAGCCGGTCCGCGTGCAATCAGCCGCAACCAGCCGCAATATCCGGCCCGCGCCCAGGCGCTGCGTATCGAAGGAAGGGTGCGCGTGAAGTTTGACGTCACCTCCGACGGCCGGGTAGAAAACGTGCAGGTACTTTCGGCCCAGCCATCGAACATGTTTGAGCGCGAAGTGAAAAACGCGATGCGCAGATGGCGGTACGAACCGGGCAAGCCGGGCAGCGGCCTGATCGTCAATATTGTCTTCCGCCTGAACGGCGGGGCGCAGATGGAATAAATAAAAAAGCCTCCGAAAGGAGGCTTTTTTTGGCTGCGGTTCAGGCGGCCGGCAGCGGCCGCGGTTTTCCGTCGTTATCTACGGCAACATAGATAAAGAGCGCTTCGGTCGCTTTATAGCGCTGGCCGATAGGCTCTGAAGAGACCTTCTTCACCCACACTTCGATATTAATCGACACCGAGGTGTTCCCACGCTTTACGCAACGCGCGTAACAGCACACCACGTCGCCCACCGCCACCGGGCGCAGAAAGGTCATGCCATCGACCCGGACCGTGACCACGCGGCCATGGGCAATCTCTTTGGCGAGGATCGCCCCGCCCATATCCATTTGCGACATCAGCCAGCCGCCAAAAATGTCACCGTTTGCATTGGTGTCTGCGGGCATGGCAAGGGTGCGTAAAACCAGTTCGCCCTGCGGGGCGTTCGTTGTTGTCATTGTGTACTCTACTCATTACGGAGGACTTCAGGCGGGATGCTACTATGATTTACAGCCGGTGAGAACAGAAGAAAACGCCCGCGGCGCGGGCGTAGATGGGTCAGAAGGACATGGTGACGCCCGCGTAGTAAGCGCGGCCAGGCTCGTTATAGGTCGAGGCTCCATCGTTCTCACGATAGATTTGCTTGTCGAAGAGGTTGCTGATGCCCGCGTTCAGGCGCAGATTCTTCGTCATCTGATAATTACCGCTGATACCGACGATAGAGTAGGCGCCAATCTCTTTATCCGACAGCCCATCCTTTTCGTTGCGGATCTCCGCGTTATCCCGCGGCTTCTGGCGGCCATACATGGTCCAGTTCACGTTTGCGGAGAGCTTGCTGTTCACCTGCCAGTCGAGCATGGTGTTGATGGTATACTCCGGAATGATCGACAGCGGGTTGCCGGTCTTTTTGTCTTCCGAGGTGATCATATAAGTGGCATTGGTGCGCCAGCTCAGCGTATCGGGCAGGACCGGCACCACCAGGTTACCCTCCAGACCTTCCACCACCGCTTTACCGCCGTTTTTCCACTGCAGAATATTGGCACCGTTAGAGGCATAGCCCAGCACCTCGGTACCCGACACGATTTTGTTTTTGTAATCGTTGCGGAACCAGGTAATGCCCGCATCATACCCGTTGTGGTTAAACTCGAGGCCTATCTCTTTATTGATGCTGATTTCCGGGTCAAGGTCCGGGTTACCCAGCAGATAACAGCTTCCTTTCCCAACGCTTACCGGGCAGCCGTTACCCCGGGTGGAGAGCAGATAACCTTCGCTGGACTGGTACAGGTTCGGTGCTTTAAAGACGCGGGCGATCCCGGCCTTCAATTTAAACATGTCGCCCAGCTCCTGCTGCATATTCAGGCTCGGGCTCCAGTTACTGCCAAACTCGTTGTGATAATCAAAGCGCAGGCCGGGGATCAGGTTTGTGCCGGGGCGCGCCTCGATATTATCTTCCAGATAAATACCGGTGAGATCGGCGCTGTTTTTGCTGCTGCGGTCAGCGGGATCGCCGGAGACGCCGCCCACGTTCACGCCCGCATTGTTGGTAGCCTGCATCGAGGCGGGATCGTTAAGCTCGTCGCGGTTCCATTCGGCACCCAGCGTCAGAGTCTGATCCACCAGCCAGAACAGCGGAACGTTAAGCTCCCCGGAGGCACGATACGATTCCAGGCGGCTGGTGCTGTACTCGTCGCTGTTGATCATCCCCTCTACCTTGCCAGTAGAGCCTTCGCCGAGGCGGGTATTGTTGGTCTTCTCATAATTGAAGGCCAGCTTCGACTGCCCCCAGTCCCAGATGCCGTTATGGGTAATACCGTACGACTGACGGTACATGCGGTTGGTCTCATCGCCATACAGGGACTGCACCAGCCCGCCTGGGCTGAGATTACCGTTGCTGTACTGAGTATCCCCGGCGTAGATGTTGCCCTGGCGGCTGTAGGCGTAGTCAAAATCGATAATCTGCTGCGGGGTCAGTTTCCAGGAGAGCAGGGCGTTGATGTCTTTATTGCGCACCCCTTCGCGCCCGGCGGCGTAAGAGCCATTCTGCGCGGTGTTGATGTCGTACGCGTCAGCGTCGGTTTTATTGATATTGCCGTACAGGCGCATGGTCAGCGCATCGCCTGCCAGCGGGCCGCTGAGGTTGAAGTTGGCACGCTTCGTCGCCCCCTCTTTATCATTCTCTGGCTGATTGGTGTACAGCGAGAGCGAGCCGTGCCAGTCGTTGGTAGGACGTTTGGTGATGATGTTCACCACGCCGCCTGCGGCACCGGAGCCGTAGCGAGCGGCGGCCGGGCCGCGCAGCACTTCGATGCGCTCAACCATCTCCGGCGGTACCCAGTTGGTGTCGCCTCGGGTATCACGCTCGCCGCGCCAGCTGTAACGCACGGCATTACGGGAGGTGACGGGCACCCCGTCCACCAGAATCAGGGTATTTTCCGGGCCCATGCCGCGAATATCGATCTGGCGATTGTTTCCGCGGCTGCCGCTGGCGCTGTTGCCGGTGAGGTTAACGCCGGGCATTTTGCGAATGATCTCAGAAAGATCGTTTACCGGCGGCTCTTTGGCGATATCTTCCGCCGTAATCACCGAGACTCCCGGCTGTTGTTTAAGCGCCTCTTCTGCGGTGGCCTGCACCACCATGGTTTCGCCGTCGTGAACAATCTCGTCTTCTGCCTGCGCGTAATGACAAAACGCGGCGGTAATGGCCAGAGCCAGTGGAGCGGGGCCGCAAGTTATTTTTCTTTTCATCAACATATGTCCATTTGTTAAAAATGCGATGACGAATATTAATGACAATCATTCTCATTACAAGTAATGCGCCGAATCTTCATAATTTCTTCAAGATTCAGCCATTTTCAACGGGTGCGGCAGAAAGTGTGGAGGATTTAACACAGAGGAGAAATGCCGGGCTGGAAGCCAGCCCGGCAGAAGGGGTTAGTGCTTATCGTCCTGCGGCATGTGGCGATAGATGTAGACACCGCTCAGCAGGGTAAAGACCAGCGTCAGGGCGGTCAGGCCAAAGACCTTAAAGTTCACCCAGATATTTTGCGGCAGCCAGAACGCGATATAGATATTCGCCAGGCCGCAGAGGATAAAGAACACAGCCCAGGCGATATTCAGGCGAGACCAAACTTCCTGTGGCAGGGTCAGCTCTTTGCCCAGCATCCGCTGAATCAGCGGCTTTTTCATCACCCACTGGCTAATCAGCAGCGCGCCGGCAAAGAGGGCGTAAATCACCGTCACTTTCCATTTAATAAACTCATCGTTATGGAAGAAGACGGTAAGGCCGCCGAATACCGCCACCAGGATGAAAGTAATCAGCGCCATTTTTTCAACTTTGCGATAGCGCACCCAGCTGTAAATCAGCACCACGGCGGTGGCAACGATAAGCGCCGTGGTGGCGGCATAGATATCGTAAAGCTTGTAGAAGGCGAAAAAGACAACCAGCGGTAAAAAATCAAGAAACTGCTTCATTCTTCGATTCCATTATCTGTGATGGCCCGCGCACGTCGCGGGCCAGTAAGAACGTTACTGACGAATCAGCATATACAGGCGGAACAGGTATACAAGCAATATGGCAGAGATAAGATTGCTCAGCGTATTTGCGACCACCGCGCCCACGTTGGGGGTCAGCACGGCAAAGTTCGGCGCAAAGAGCAGCAGCGCGGTTTTGGCCAGCAGCCAGCCAATCACGGCCGGCGCAACCAGGCGCATATTCGCCCAGGCCAGGCGAACGCTGCTGCGCATAGAGGCAAAAATCCCCATTTTATCCTGCACCACCATGACGGGGGCGAAGGCCAGTACGATGGCCAGCAGTACGCCCGGCACCACGACCAGCATAATTCCCATCTGCACCAACAGCGTGGTTAAGAAGATAAGAATAAAGAGCTTCGGCAGCACCGGTGCGCTGGCGCCAATCGCCCGCAGCGCGCTTACGCGCTGGCCTGCGGATACCAGCTGGATCATCAGCAGCACGCCGCCGGCCAGGATGGCATTGCCAATCAGGCCGGAAAAGGTCGAGGCCGCAGAGGCGCGCAGCAGAATTTGCTGCTGCTCCGGCGTCATGTTCTGCACCAGTTCAAACAAACCGACGCTTCCCGCAAGATTATCGCCATTGCTCAGGCTGGCGATCTGCTCCTCACTCGGCGAAAAGAGGTGGCCAAGTATCACCGTGATGAATGCGCACAATAAGGCAATCAGTAAAAAGGTAATGAACTGATTGCGGAAAAAATTCCCCGTGTCACGGTAGACAGACTTCGCCGTGATAGACATGCACTCTCCTTGAGTATTGCAGGTATTAATTAGCGGGCAATTGTACCCTGGATAACTGCGCGGTGGCAGCATCAAGCCTTGTATGGAATAGCATATCTTTGTAAAGCGCCGGTAATGAACTGCTGCAATTTTACCCGATATAGATCACGCCACGTTCTGTTGGCCTGACGTGGCAAAATTGATCCAGACACTGACTACCAATTTTTGCCAACGGTTAAGAAAATTAATTTAGATCAATGAATGTTAAATTACAGAGTTCAATGTGATCTGCGCACGATCACTTATTAATCATTTGTGAGTATATTCCCTGCGTCAATAAAACCATAACGAGGGAATGGATATGAAAAAGCGCGCGGTAGTAGCATTAATTCTGGCCGGTTTATCCGGCGTGGCCTCTGCTCACGAAGCAGGGGAGTTCTTTTTCCGTCTCGGGTCTGCCACGGTACGCCCGACGGAAGGTTCCGATAACGTACTGGGCTTAGGCGGATTTAACGTTAATAACAACACCCAGGCCGGGATGACCTTCACCTGGATGGCCAGCGACAATGTCGGTATCGAGCTGCTGGCCGCCACGCCCTTTAAGCATAAAGTAGGGACGGGCCCGACCGGGGAGATCGCCACCGTGCACCATCTGCCGCCCACCCTGATGGCCCAGTGGTATTTCGGCGATGCGGGCAGCAAGCTGCGCCCTTATATTGGCGCCGGGGTCAACTACACCACCTTCTTCGACGAAAAGTTTAACGATACCGGGAAAGCGGCGGGCCTCTCCGATCTGAGCCTGAAAGACTCATGGGGGATGGCTGGACAGGTGGGAATGGACTATCTGATCAACCGCGACTGGCTGATCAACATGTCCGTCTGGTACATGGATATCGACACCGAAGTGCGCTTTAAAGCAGGAGATCAGCAGCAGAATATCAGTACTCGTCTCGACCCCTGGGTCTTTATGTTCTCGGCGGGTTACCGTTTCTGATCGGCTAAAGCGAAGCGCAGAGATTAAAAAAACGGGCGGGAGCGACATCACTCCAGCCCGTTAAAACTACTCATACATAGGTCTATTTGTGGCGGATTGTGATCTAAGTCACACAAGAGTGCACCTTTTTTATACTTTTTTAACCATAAATGGTAGTAGGCGAGGGCCGGGAGAGGGATCTTAAGGGAAATTTCGACCCGGAGGGGTCTAAGAAGAGAGAAAAACTAAGAAGGCCCCGAAGGGCCAACCGTATTACTTACGACCCAACAGCAGGCCGAGAACAATACCAACCGCACCCGCGGCGATCAGGCCGGTAAGTGGGTTATTTTTTACCGCGTCGGTAACTTCAGTCACAACATCACTGGCCTGTGCGGCATATTTACGCCCGGCACCTTTCAGCTGATGTTTTGGAGAATCAACAAATTCGCCAAACTGCTGCTGAGCAGCGCCTGCTACCTCATCCAGCTTGTTCTGAGCTTTGTCACCAGCATATTTTGCATCGTTATCAAGATTGTGGTCTGACATAACGTTCTCCTTTGGTTGTCAGTCTTAAGCATAGACCTAACGGGGAGATCCTGAACAAAATGGGATTAATACCTAAGACAAATCTGTTCACCAGAGGGGCGGAGACGGCCAGGAAACTAAAAAGGGTGGCATAGCGCCACCCTGAATTTATTTCTGAATCAGATAACGAATGGTTGGCCCATCCTGCTGAATATCCAGCACGGTATAGCCGTGGTTCTTAGCGTCCAGCGGAATATTGTTGATAGACTGCGGACAGTCGCTCACAACCTCCAGAATCTCCCCTTTTTTTAGCTGCGGCATAGCCTCAAGCGTAGCGACTGCCGGGTAAGGGCAGGGTTCGCCTACCATATCCAGACGATAGTCAGGCACGATCTCTTTCATGCGATCTCCTCCCGGGTAGCGAGCGGTTTCCCGGCGCGGCGGAAGAAGCGTTTCTCCTGCGCCAGCACCAGTAAAAAGGCGATTAACAATAATCCATAGGTGACAAGCAGGCCGCCCAGCGGCCCGAAAGTACTCAGCAGGTTAACCTTATCCCAGCGGGTAGCGAGCGTCGGGGCGAGATCGTCCCAGCACAGGGCCAGCAAGGTAGAGCCGATAACGTTGCCCAGCCCTACCCACCAGTAGTGCACCTGGCCTTCAACGGCGCGGTACATCCAGCCGGTTTCACACCCGCCGGCCAGCACAATGCCAAAGCCAAACAGCAGCCCACCGATGATGGCGTTCGGACCTGCCCACATGATTTTTGGCTCTACCCCCAGCTGCACATAGCTGAAAATGCCGATGGCGCTCACCGCCATCCCGGCAATGATTGCTTTGGCCATCATGGTGCGCCCGGTGATCCACATATCCCGGAAGGCCGAGGTGAAGCAGATTTGCGCCCGCTCAATCAACAAACCAAAGCCGACGCCAAAGAGCATCGCCAGCCCCAGCTTAGGCTGGTTCAGCGCCGTGCACAGCGCCCAGGCCAGCATGCCGAAGAAGACCAGCATTCCCAGGCGAAAACGGCGGCGCGCCTGGTCCGGCTTCTGCGTCAGGGGCGAGGCCGCGCTCACCTTCTGGATTTTGACCGGAATACGGAACAGCGGCAGCAGGGTAAAACGGGCCCCGAAGTAGGAGCCGACGGCGGTCGCCAGGGCGAAGAACCAGGCGTGGAGCGAGAACTGAGGGATGCCGGTGAAAAAGGCGGCCAGGTTACAGCCCATCGCCAGACGGGCGCCAAAGCCAGCAATGATCCCACCCACCACCGCCTGAGCGATGCGGATGCGGCTCTGGGGCATGCGCAGTTTGACGTTATTGGCCCAGAGCGCGGCGGCAAAGCAGCCGCCGAACATGCCGATGATCATCATCCCGTCGATGCGGGTCAGAGGGGTGCCCTCAAGGTGGATCAGTTTGTAATACCCCCACTCCTGGGCATTAACGCCTGCCAGCTGTAAAAGCTGTCCGCCCCAGCGGGTAAATTCGCCGGTAACGGCCCAGAAGGTGCCGGTGATGCCAAAATAGTAGGTAGAGAGGATACCCGCAGCGATAACCGCAGGGACGGGGGACCAGAACTTAATAAGGTAAGTCTGCTTGAAGTACTGCCAGGACATAATTAAACCTCTGAACTCAGAAGGGTTAAGCAAGAAAGAGGGGGATAATACGCCTGGAATAGCGTTTGGAAAGGAAAAAGAACGCTAAAGGTCGAAGGGATCAAATTATGCAATTCGCCGCCCGGGAAACCGGACGGCGGAGAGGTTATCAGGCGCGGGTGGCGGCCTTCATGGCGCTGACGAAGCTTTTCAGCTCGCTGACCATTTTTTCCGGGTAAGCAATGTTGTTTTCGATGATCTTCACAATCGCCGAGCCGGAAATGGCGCCCGCGGCCCGGGCCTCGAGAGCGGCCGTAACCTGCTCGGGCGCGGAGATGCCAAAGCCCTGCAGCGGCGGCGCGGCGTGATACTCCGCCAGTTTTTCCACCAGATGGTGCAGCGGCAGCGCCGCCTTGTTCTCCGCGCCGGTAACCCCTGCCCGTGAGAGCAGATAGGTATAGCCGCGGCCGTAAGAGGCAATCTGGCGCAGCAGCTCGTCGTCAGCGTTCGGCGGGCAGATAAAGATAGGCGCCACGTTATGGCGCATCGCCGCCTGGCGGAACGGGGCGGACTCCTCTACCGGCACGTCCGCTACCAGCACCGAATCAACGCCCACCCGGGCGCACTCGGCGTAGAACTCGTCGATACCGCGGCTAAAGACCAGGTTGGCGTACATCAGCAGGCCAATGGGAATGGTCGGGTATTTCTGGCGGATGGTTGCCAGCATCTCGAAGCACTGGGTCGGCGTTACGCCAGCGGCGAAGGCGCGCAGGGTGGCGTTCTGAATGGTCGGGCCGTCCGCCAGCGGGTCGGAGAAGGGGATACCCAGCTCCAGCGCGTCGGCGCCCGCTTCGATCAGCGCGTCGATAATTTTCAGCGACTGTTCCGGCGAGGGGTCGCCCAGGGTCACAAAGGGAACGAAGGCGCCTTCCCGGCGGGCTTTCAGTTCAGCAAACAGATTGTCGTAACGTTCCATCAGATTTCCCCTCGGGCTTTCAAAATATCGTGAACGGTGAAGATGTCTTTGTCGCCGCGTCCGGAGAGATTCACCACCAGCAGCTGCTCTTTTTCCGGGTTCTCTTTAATCATTTTCAGGGCATGGGCCAGCGCGTGGGAAGACTCCAGCGCCGGGATGATCCCCTCTTTGCGACAGAGGGTTTTGAAGGCCTCCAGCGCTTCGTCATCAGTAATAGAGACGTAATCCGCCCGACCGGTGCTGTTTAAGAACGCATGCTGTGGCCCCACGGACGGGAAGTCCAGCCCGGCAGAGATGGAGTAGGACTCTTCGATTTGCCCTTCGTCGGTCTGCATCATCGGCGCTTTCATGCCAAAGTAAATGCCTACGCGGCCGTGCTTCAGCGGCGCGCCGTGCTCGCCGGTTTCGATACCGTGGCCGGCCGGCTCCACGCCAATCAGCCCGACGCTGGTCTCGTCAATAAAGTCGGCAAACATGCCGATGGCATTTGAGCCGCCGCCGACGCAGGCGATCACCGCATCCGGCAGGCGCCCCTCTTTTTCCAGAATCTGCGCTTTGGTCTCTTCGCCGATCATGCGCTGGAATTCGCGCACGATGGTCGGGAAGGGGTGCGGACCGGCAGCGGTGCCCAGCATATAGTGGGCGGTATCGTAGCTGCCGGACCAGTCGCGCAGCGCCTCGTTACAGGCATCTTTCAGGGTGGCGGAGCCGCTGTAGACCGGGATCACTTCCGCGCCCATCAGCCGCATACGGAAAACGTTCGGCGACTGGCGCTCTACGTCTTTTGCACCCATATAGATGCGGCACTTCAGGCCGAGCAGGGCGCTGGCAAGGGCAGAGGCCACGCCATGCTGACCGGCGCCGGTTTCGGCGATAATTTCGGTTTTACCCATTCGCTTTGCCAGCAGTGCCTGGCCCAGTACCTGGTTAGTTTTGTGTGCGCCGCCGTGGAGCAGATCTTCACGCTTCAGATAAAGGGTGGTGTTGCTGCCTTCGGTCAGGTTCCGGCATTTGGTCAGCGCAGTCGGGCGACCGGCGTAGTTTTTCAGCAGATCGGTAAACTCCGCCTGGAAGGCGGGATCTTTCTGCGCGCTAACGAAGGCCTCTTCCAGCTGGCGCAGCGCGGGCATCAGGATCTGCGGCACATACATGCCGCCAAACTCACCAAAATAGGGGTTAAGTAATGTTGTCATCTTCTCTTCCTTAATATGCACGCAGCGTTTTAAACACCGAAGCCAGTTTGCCGGCATCTTTAATGCCCGGCTGTGATTCGACGCCTGAGTTGAAATCAAGACCTGCGCAGCCGGCTTTAGCGGCTTCAACGCAGTTATCCGGGCCCAGGCCGCCGGCGAGCAGGACGTTATCCAGCTTCTCGCCGTTTAACAGCGACCAGTCAAAACGCTGGCCGGTTCCGCCCTGGCCGTTATCCAGCACGTATTTGTTTACCTGCAGCAGATCGCGTGCGGGCAGGGTGGTGGTGACGCTCAGCGCTTTCCAGATCTCTACCTGTGGGGCGAGCTTCTCGCGCAGGGCATCGATATAAGACTGGTCTTCGCTACCATGCAGCTGTACGGCGGCCAGGTTCAGGGCGTCGGCGGTGGCCGCCACCTCGTTAATGTCGGCGTCGCGGAACACCCCCACGTAGCGCAGCGGCGCGGCCGCCATCACCTCACGGGCGCGGGGAATGTCTACCGCGCGGGGTGACGAACCAACAAAAATCAGCCCGCCGTAGATAGCCCCCGCGGCGTGGGCGGCAGCGGCATCTTCCGGGCGCGTCAGGCCGCAGACTTTGTTCTCGCCAAGCAGAACCCGGCGCACGGCGGCGCTGAGGTCGTCCTGCTCCATCATGGCGGAGCCAATCAAAAAGCCGTTGGCAAAGTGGCTCAGCTCGCGCACCTGGGCGTAGCTGTTAATGCCCGACTCGCTGATCACCGTGACCCCGGCGCCGAGGCGCGGCGCCAGCTGGCGGGTACGGTTCAGATCGATGGAGAGATCGCGCAGGTCGCGGTTATTGATCCCCACCACTTTTGCTTCCAGGGCAATGGCGCGCTCCAGCTCCTCTTCGTTGCTCACTTCGGTGAGCACGCCCATCTTCAGGCTATGGGCCACGGCGGCGAGCTGGCGGTACTGCTCGTCGTCCAGCACCGAGAGCATCAGCAGGCAGGCGTCGGCCTGGTAAAAGCGCGCCAGCCAGATCTGATACGGGTCGATGATAAAGTCTTTGCACAAAATCGGCTGCGGCGCGATGCCGCTGACGATAGGCAGAAAATCGAAGCTGCCCTGGAAATATTTCTCATCCGTCAGCACGGAGATGGCGGAGGCATGATGCTTGTAAACGCCGGCGATAGCCGCCGGATCGAAGTCGTCGCGGATCGTCCCTTTCGAAGGAGATGCCTTTTTGCACTCAAGAATAAAGGCCGTACGCGCGCCCTGAAGGGCATCATAGAAACGACGGCTGCTGGGCTCGACCTCATTCTGGAAGCTGGCGAGCGGCTGCTGCGCCTTGCGCGCTTCTACCCAGATAGCCTTGTCGGCGACGATTTTCGCTAAAACGGTCTGCATGCTTTACCCTCTTGCCGCAAGTGCGGTCACACGATCGTATGCTGCGCCAGAGCGCAATACCTGAATAACTTTCTGCGCGTTAGCCTGAAGATCCTCTTCGCCGTGCAGGCGCATCAGCATGGCGACGTTGGCCGCCACGGCGGCCTCGTGGGCGGCTTCACCTTTACCTTGTAACAGGCGGGTGAGAATGTCACGGTTTTCTTCCGGGGTGCCGCCCGCCAGCGCCTCCTGATGATAAGGGGTCAGGCCAAAGTCGCGCGCTTCAAGCTGATAGCTTTTGATCTCCCCATTGCAAAGCTCGGCCACCAGGGTCGGGGCGTGCAGAGAGACTTCGTCCATGCCGCCGCTGTGCACCACGGCGGCGCGCTGATAGCCCAGCACCCGCAGCGTTTCGGCAATCGGCAGCACCAGTTCCGGGCTGTAGACGCCAATCAGCGCCAGCGGCGGATGCGCCGGGTTGATGAGCGGCCCCAGCACGTTAAACAGGGTGCGGGTTTTTAACTGCTGGCGAACCGGCATGGCATGGCGGAAGCCGGTGTGATATTTCGGGGCAAACAGGAAGCAGACCCCCAGCTCGTCCAGCGCGTCGCGGGACTTCTCGGCGTTCATATCCAGATTGATGCCAAACGCCGCCAGCAGGTCGGACGAGCCGGAGCGGCTGGAGACGCTGCGGTTCCCGTGCTTGGCCACCTTTATGCCGCAGGCGGCGGCCACAAAGGCGCTGGCGGTAGAGATGTTGATGCTGTTGCTGCCGTCGCCGCCGGTCCCCACGATATCGGCAAAGAGATAATCCGGGCGTGGGAAGGGGGCGGCGTTTTCCAGCAGGGCGGTGGCCGCACCGGCAATCTCCTGCGGCTGTTCGCCGCGCACTTTCATGCTCACCAGCGCCGCGGCCAGCTGCTCAGGCTTGAGCTCGCCGCGCACTACAGCGGAGAAGAGCTGATGGCTTTCCGGCTGGCTCAGGGTCTGGGCCTGATACAGTTTTTCCAGGATGGGCTGCAGGGTGTTGGTCTGCTCCAGCTTCTGCAGCGCCCAGTTGAGCGTCTGCTCCAGCAGGCGAGCCCCCTGGGAGGTGAGAATGGATTCCGGGTGGAACTGCATGCCGCATACGCGATCCGCGTCGTGGCGCACGGCCATCACCATGCCGTTGTAATGGGCGTTGATGGTCAGGCCCGCCGGAATATCGCTTCCCACCAGCGAGTGGTAGCGCGCCACCGGCAGCGGGTTCATCAGCCCGGCAAACATCGCCTGGCCGTCATGTTCAATGCTCGAGGCTTTGCCGTGCAGGATCTCGCCCGCCTGGCCGACGTAGCCGCCATAGGCTTCCACAATCGCCTGATGGCCGAGGCAGATGCCGATAATCGGCAGCTTGCCGCGCAGGCGGGTCAGCAGCTCCGGCATACAGCCCGCTTCGCTCGGCGCGCCGGGACCGGGAGAGAGCATCAGCACCGGATTTGGCATGGTGGCCAGACGGTCAATCAGGGTCTGCGCCGGAACGTGGTTGCGGTAGATAACCACGTTGTGGCCGTTTGCCCGCAGCTGATCTGCCAGGTTGTATGTGAAGGAGTCGATGTTATCGAGCAGCAGAATGTCAGCCATCAGAAAATCTCCTGTGCGTGATGCGCAGTGGCAATTGCGCGCAGTACCGCGCGGGCTTTATTGCGGGTTTCGTCCGCTTCAGACTGGGGAACCGAATCCAGCACGATGCCCGCGCCGGCCTGAACGGTGGCGATGCCGTCTTCAACGTAGGCAGAGCGGATAACGATGCAGGTATCCAGATCGCCGTGGGCGGTAAAGTAGCCCACCGCGCCGCCATAGCTTCCGCGCCGCCGCCCCTCCGCCTGGGCGATAAGCTGCATGGCGCGCACCTTTGGCGCGCCGCTCAGGGTGCCCATGTTCATGCAGGCGCGATAGGCGTGCAGCACGTCCAGATCCTGGCGCAGCTCGCCCACCACGCGGGAGACGAGGTGCATCACGAAGGAATAGCGATCCACTTTGGTTAAATCCGCCACGTAGCGGCTGCCTGGGGTGCAGATGCGGGCCAGATCGTTACGCGCCAGATCCACCAGCATTAAATGTTCGGACATCTCTTTCTGATCGGTACGCATCTCAAGCTCGATGCGGCTGTCGAGATCCCGGTCCAACGAGCCATCGGCGCGGCGACCGCGCGGGCGAGTGCCAGCAATGGGGTAAATTTCAATCTGGCGGCTGGTGGCGTCATACTTCAGCGAACTCTCCGGCGAGGCGCCGAACAGGGTGAAGTCGTTATCCTGCATAAAGAACATATAGGGGCTGGGGTTGCTCTTCTTGAGTACGTCGTAGGCCGCCAGCGGGGAAGGGCAGGGCAGAGAGAAACGACGGGACGGCACGACCTGGAAAATCTCACCGGCGCGGATCGCTTTCTGCATCTGGCGAACCACCACGCCGTATTCGTCATCCGTCTGGCTCATCTCACAGCGCATCTGTTCGACACGCTGCACCGGCAGGGCGGGCGGCTCTTCGCTCATCTGCTGTTGCAGCTGGGCGAGACGTTGTTCAAGGCGCTGCTTCTCTTCGGCCAGCGGGGTGAACAGACTTGCCTGGATACGGGTGCTTTTCTTCTGGTGGTCGATCACCATTAGGGTTTCTGCCAGGAAGAAGCAGTAGTCCGGGCAGCGGTTACCCTGCTCAACCGGCGGCAGCGCTTCAAAGCCGGCAACCAGATCGTAGGCAAACAGTCCGCCAAAGAACATGGCTTCGCGCTCGCTCTCCGGCACCCTGACCAGCTCCTGCAGCAGACGGAAGGCGTCAAATACCGACAGTGAGCAAAGGCGGGCATCCTCATCCAGCAGTTGGCTTACCGGCGGGAAGTGCAGAACGCGCGTTTCCGGACGCTGTTCGTTTTCAATGCCCGCAGGCAGAGCGGCATCCAGCAGCGGCAACAGCGCGGCGCCGTTGGCCGACAACGCCTGGATAGTGACCACGTCACCCATGGCGGTAATGCGCAGCGCGCTGTCCACCAGCAGCAGGCTTTTCAGGTCGTCTTTGCTATCGATGTCGGCAGATTCCAGCAGCAGGGTGGCCGCGCGGGCGCCGCAAAGCTGGTTAAAAAGTGCGGTAGGGTTGTGACGGTAGGCCGCGTCACGAACGAGCAGTTCCAGGATGGGTTTGGCTGTTTGCATTATGGTGTTCTCTTTATTCTGTTCAAAAAAAAGCCCGCGTCATGGCGGGCCTGGTATCTGTATGCGCTACGCAAAGCGCGACACTGCCCGGAGATCAGGAAGTGCGCCACCAACCATGCAGAGAGAAATATGCGGTCATTATCAGATACCTTGCTAAGTGAACTTGCGTACTAGTTAACTAGTTCGGTGGCGAGTTGTCAACCCCCGATTTCAGTTATTCGCCGCATGCCGTTATCATAGCCAGCGCAAATAAAAGAATTCAGTGACGGGAGCCGCTTTGAGCGACACGAATTACGCAGTGATCTACGATTTACATAGCCATACTCAGGCCTCTGACGGCCTGCTAACCCCCGAGGAACTGGTTCATCGCGCTCATCAGATGCGCGTCGGTACGCTGGCTATCACCGATCACGATACCACCGGGGCTATCCCGGCGGCCCGGGCGGAAATTGCCCGCAGCGGTTTGCCCCTGACCTTAATTCCCGGCGTGGAGATGTCCACGCTCTGGGAAAATCATGAAATCCATATTGTTGGCCTGAACATCGATATTGAAAATGCAAATATGCGCGCTTTTCTGGACGAACAAAAAGCGCGCCGCAACGAGCGGGCCCGCCTGATCGCCGAGCGGCTGGAAAAGGCGCATATTCCCGGTGCCCTCGAGGGCGCAATGCGGATGGCAAAAGGCGGGGCGGTTACCCGCGGCCATTTCGCCCGCTTCCTGGTCGAGGCGGGCAAAGCCGGCAACATGGCCGACGTTTTTAAAAAGTATCTCGCACGCGGGAAAACCGGATACGTTCCCCCGCAGTGGTGTACAATAGAACAAGCTATTGATGTCATTCATCATTCTGGCGGTAAGGCGGTACTGGCCCACCCGGCACGGTATAACCTTTCTACCAAGTGGCTGAAAAGGCTGCTGGCATACTTTGCCGAGCACGGCGGTGATGCGATGGAAGTGTCCCAGTGTCAGCAGGCCCCCAACGAGCGCACGCAGCTTGCCACATATGCCCTGCAGTTTGATCTGTTGGGCTCCCAGGGCTCTGATTTTCATCAGCCCTGCCCGTGGATCGAACTGGGCCGCAAGCTGTGGTTACCCGCAGGCGTGGAGCCGGTGTGGCAGCTCTGGGAACAGCCAGTACCAACCGAAGAGAGGGAAGTATGAGTCAATTTTTCTATATCCATCCGGATAACCCGCAGCCGCGATTAATCAACCAGGCGGTGGAGATAGTGCGTAAAGGCGGCGTGATCGTCTACCCGACCGACTCCGGCTATGCTCTGGGCTGCAAAATCGAAGATAAAGGGGCGATGGAGCGTATCTGCCGCATTCGCCAGCTGCCGGACGGGCACAACTTTACTCTGATGTGCCGGGATCTGTCGGAGCTCTCCACCTACTCTTACGTGGATAACGTGGCGTTTCGCTTGATCAAAAACAACACGCCAGGCAACTACACCTTCATCCTGAAAGGCACCAAAGAGGTGCCGCGTCGCCTGCTGCAGGAGAAGCGCAAAACCATCGGCATGCGCGTGCCATCCAACCCTATCGCACAGGCGCTGCTGGAGACGCTGGGCGAGCCTATGCTCTCCACCTCGCTGATGCTGCCTGGCAGTGAATTTACCGAATCCGATCCCGAAGAGATTAAAGATCGCCTCGAGAAAGTGGTCGATCTTATTATCCACGGCGGCTACCTCGGCCAGCAGCCCACCACGGTGGTGGATTTAACTGAAGACGGCCCGACGGTAATTCGTGAAGGTGTGGGCGACGTAAAACCTTTCCTGTAAGCAGTGATTATTATCGCGGGAGACCGCGATAATGGTTTCTTTGCATTTTTCCTTGGTGTCTTTCCTTTTTATGTACACCATTTTCGAGTCTCTGAGATACTTCACGGTCTAAAACAACCGTGATGAAGTCGCCTAATGGCTCCGCGCATAGTCTAACCACCAACGGATATTAGGCTTATATTGTCTAAAATCAGAAGCAAGAGTAAAGTCTGGATCTTTCTAGCCTTTGGTGGTCATCTTATTTTTTTGCAGATGAGCAGGATCAGAGGGACGCAAATCGCAAATACGTAAATTGCAGCATCGAAACTATAACTGTAGCTTGAAGGATAGAATCAATTGAAGCATGGTATTCATTCAACGGCACAGGGTTAGAAAATTGCATACTTTCATTCTCGCTGAAAGCAGAAAATGAGAATGTAGCGAGCGCCAACCCCATAAAGTAGCAAAGCGATACAATGCAGATTCCGCCCCATCGGAGAATAGTTTTAGTTCTACTCGAAATTTTCATAAGAACTACCTAATACGTCGTCCAAAGTGCCGTCTGAATACGGAGATAATGAATTTCCAATAGCCGCATACTATGTAACGAAAAGGGAAAGCTGGATCTCTCCAGCCTTTGATGGTCATCTCACTTTCTTGAAGATAAGCAGGATCAGAGGGACGCAGATAGCGAAACCAATGATAGAGGCAAAAGCCGAATCAGAGTGATTTTGCGATAGCTCCTTAATAAACCAGGTGCATTGAGAAGGGGTAAATTCTCCGCCTTGGCTCATTGTCTCTGAAAAGTTAAGAGCGAAGACCAGATCGAAATAAAGCACGATAACGTAATACGCTACGCAGATTAGCACGATACTCACCCACCTGATCCAGAACTTCTTATTCATCATCGTAAGTGCTTCCCAATGAACCGCCTACTGTACCCCCTGAGTATGGGGATGTTGAGCCAGCAACAGCAGCGGAATCGGCAGCAGCTTGTTGAATTTTTGCACTCCCTCCCATTGGCTGAGGGCTTTTGTTCTCAGTGTTAGGGTACTGCTGTTTGAATATATTAGTCATTTCGACAACGAGCATGGAGGAGAAGTCTGCACTCTTTGATTCAAGATAACTTTGCAGTGATACTGGAATAGTGAAATCTTCTTCTATGTCGATTGGTAGCTGTGTTGTCGTGGATGTGTAACCGTGATCGAATAACTTTGAACCAGCAAACTTGATCCCCTCAATCGAGTGGGTGGTACAGTTGTTACCAGTCACATCATACTTATCAATCGTGCGGCCTCTTCGCTTTGTACCGTCTTGCATGTTTGGCGTTTGAATTGGTGCAACACCGCCATTCCAAAGGTTTTCGAAGAATTTACGGGTTATTTTAGGATTTGCATCATCAATGCGGAAAGCGCGAGCACCCATTTCATAAAGTTCGTATCGGTAATACTTACGCGCATCTTCGTCTTGGAAAAAGTCTAAAATCCCATCCCCAGTGAAGGTACTTTTATCAGTGCGCCCATAGCGTCCATAGGTGTAGAGATAGATGCTGTTATTATCATGCACCGAAACGAAAGCATGACCTGCACTTGTTGTTTCAGTCCAGAGGTAAACGCCGTTCAATAACGGGTTATCTTCTGGCTTGCAGGTGTCAGCAAAGCTATTTTGCTTCTTCGCTGCCTGTGCGCGTTGTTCAGGATCTGGCTGTGGCAGAAATGTTGATGTAAGGATCTCTTCTGTGATACCTGAATGTTTCAATGAAGAGTCAGTTTCTTGTTCATAACAGTCAGGAATGGTAGGGATGAATCTGGCCTTACACGGACAGGAACTGACGCTGTCCAGCGTTCCCGCCAGTCTTCTACCTTCGTCCCAGGTGTCAGATGTGCCTCCTAATATTTTATATGTCCCCGGATGATTGCCGCATGACACCAGGTCACCTTCCCGCGCTCCGGCTACACCATACCAACTTAACGTTTCATCCCCGGTCAGTATCTTCCCTCTACAGGTAGTCGGGTCACCCACCCGAAGGTAAAAACCCATTGCCATAAATCCCTCTATTCTTAATGGATATTAACGAGGTGACTATTTTACATACAATTACTTCATGAGCAATAATGGTCGAACTAAAGTAAAATTGTATTAAAGGCTCGTTCACTCTTATCGGACAAGAGGGATGTTTCGGGAAACCGGGTTCATAACCAATGAGCCCTGGCCCAGACTATCAGCAGCCAGACTTAAACAAATGAAACGTGAAGAAGCATTCCTTTCGAAGTTAATGTAATATGCCGGGTCACGTTTATGCGGGTGTACTAAATGAGACACCCTTTAATGTAATAAGTACTTACATGACAATGAGATGCTTTTTAAGCTAGCTCATTATTTCATAAAGTATCCAGACGCCTGTGAAGGCGACACCTGAAGGAAGCTCAATGAGCGAGAAATTACAGAAAGTGCTGGCGCGTGCTGGCCACGGCTCACGCCGTGAAATCGAAACCATTATCCAGGCAGGACGCGTCAGTGTGGATGGCAAAATCGCCACCCTGGGCGATCGTGTGGAAATCGTACCCGGGTTGAAGATCCGTATTGACGGGCACCTGATTTCGGTAAAAGAGTCTGCGGAGCAGATCTGCCGCGTGCTGGCCTATTACAAGCCGGAAGGGGAGCTCTGCACCCGTAACGATCCGGAAGGCCGCCCGACGGTCTTCGATCGCCTGCCAAAACTGCGCGGCGCGCGCTGGATTGCGGTGGGGCGTCTTGACGTCAACACCTGCGGCCTGCTGCTGTTCACCACCGATGGTGAACTGGCAAACCGCCTGATGCACCCGAGCCGTGAAGTCGAGCGTGAATACGCGGTGCGCGTGTTCGGCGAAGTGGATGACAATAAAGTCCGCGAGCTGTCCCGCGGCGTGCAGCTGGAAGATGGTCCGGCGGCGTTCAAAACCATTAAGTTCACCGGCGGTGAAGGTATTAACCAGTGGTACAACGTGACCCTGACCGAAGGCCGCAACCGTGAAGTGCGTCGTCTGTGGGAAGCCGTGGGCGTGCAGGTTAGCCGCCTGATCCGCGTGCGCTACGGTGATATCCTGCTGCCAAAAGGACTGCCGCGCGGTGGCTACACCGAGCTGGATTTAACCCAGACCAACTACCTGCGCGAGCTGGTAGGGCTGACGCCGGAAACCACCTCTAAAGTGGCGGTAGAGAAAGATCGTCGCCGTATGAAGGCGAACCAGATCCGTCGCGCCGTGAAGCGACACAGCCAGGTGAGCACCTCTCGCCGCTCCGGCAGCCGTAACAACAACGGTTAAAAAAAACCCGGCATCGCCGGGTTTTTTTTAATAGTCGATACCTTGCTGCGCTTTTATCCCGGCGTCGAAGGCGTGTTTGACCGGACGAAGCTCGCTGACGGTATCCGCCAGCTCCATAATCTCCCGGTGGCAGCCGCGCCCGGTTACTATTACCGTTTGATGGGCAGGGCGGTTTTTCAGCGCCGTCAGCACCCTCTCCAGCGGTAGATAGTCGTAGGCGACCATATAGGTAATCTCGTCCAGCAACACCATATTGAGGCTGCGATCGGCCAGCATCCGCTCGGCATGTTCCCAGACCGCAAGGCAGGCTGCAGTATCCGTCTCCCGGTTCTGGGTATCCCAGGTAAAGCCGGTGGCCATCACCTGAAACTCCACGCCGTGTGGCTCCAGCAAATTACGTTCGCCGTTCGGCCATTCGCCTTTAATAAACTGGATCACACCCACTTTCTGCCCATGTCCGACCGCACGCGTGGCGGTGCCAAAGGCGGCCGTGGTTTTACCTTTGCCGTTGCCGGTGAAGACGATGATAATCCCACGCTCCTCCTGGGCTGCGGCAACGCGGGCATCAACCTGCTCTTTCAGACGCTGCTGGCGCTGCTGATGACGTTCTTCACTCATTGAGAGATCCCTGGTTTTCGGCCCGGCTGGGCATCAAAGGTCATGCCGGTCTTACGGCGGCTCTCATCGCCCATTAGCCACAGATAGAGCGGCATAATATCGGCGGGGGTTTTAAGTTTGTCCGGATCTTCGGTGGGGAAGGCGCTGGCGCGCATCTTCGTGCGAGTGCCGCCCGGGTTAATACAGTTCACCCGCAGATGGCGGCTCTGATACTCTTCGGCCAGCACCTGCATCATCCCTTCGGTGGCAAACTTCGACACCGCATAGGCGCCCCAGTTGGCACGTCCTTGGCGACCTACGCTGGAGGAGGTAAATACCAGCGAGCCGGATTCTGATTTGAGTAATAAAGGAAGGAGAGCCTGAGTCAGGAAAAAGGTGCCGTTGATATTCACCTGCATTACCTGCTGCCACAGCTGCGGGTCCTGTTCATCCATCGGACGCACTTCACCCAGCAGCCCGGCGTTATGCAGCACCCCGTCCAGGCGCGGGTAGTGGGCGGCAATGCGTTGCGCCAGCTCCTGGCAGCTTTCCGGGGTGCAGGTCAGGAGATCCAGCGTATACCAGCGTACCTGATCCCCATTTACCTGTTCGACCTCGTGGGCGACGGCGCGCAGCTTCTCTTCGTTACGCCCCAGCAGGATCACGCTGGCGCCATAGCGGGCATAGGTTAACGCCGCTTCGCGGCCAATGCCGTCGCTGGCGCCGGTGACCAGAATAATTCGGTTTTGCAGTAAATTTTTTTGCGGTTGATAGTGCACGGTTACTCCTCTGGCGCGCGTTTGCCTGCGTCTTCTCATGATGCTTTTCGGCTTTATGCCCGAAAGCGTACCTGATTTCAATCAGTCTACCGGACACTTCGCTGCAAAATTAACAATTTGCAACGATTCCCTCTGCCGCTAACAATTCCGGAAGCCTGCTCGCAAGGCCGCGTCATGGGCGAGACGCCTGGCACGGGCTGTTGTACACTGAGCTCGAAAATAAGTGATTAAACCAAGGTGGACCCGTGGAATTACTCTCTGAATATGGTTTATTTCTGGCCAAAATAGCAACGGTGGTGATCGCTATCGCCGTGATCGCTGCTCTCATTGTTAACCTGACGCAACGGAAGCGTCAGCGTGGCGAGTTACGCATTACCCGGTTAAGCGAGCAATATACCGACATGCAGGAAGAGATGTCGGTGGCGCTGCTCGACAGGCATCAGCAAAAACAGTGGCATAAAGCACATAAGAAAAAGCAGAAGCAGGAAGCGAAAGCCGCCAAAGCCAAAGCGAAGCAGGCACATCGTGAGGAGCCCGTTAAGCCCCGCGTCTATGTGCTCGATTTTAAAGGCAGTATGGATGCGCATGAAGTGTCATCCCTGCGTGAAGAGGTGACGGCGGTGATAGCGGCTGCCACCCCTCAGGATCAGGTGGTGTTACGTCTTGAGAGCCCCGGCGGCGTGGTGCATGGCTACGGACTGGCGGCATCCCAGCTTCAGCGCCTGCGCGACAAGCAGATCCCCCTGACGGTCGCCGTCGATAAAGTCGCGGCCAGCGGCGGCTATATGATGGCCTGCGTGGCGGATAAAATCGTGGCTGCGCCATTCGCCATTATCGGATCCATTGGCGTGGTGGCGCAGGTTCCCAACTTTAACCGCTTCCTGAAAAGCAAAGATATTGATATCGAGCTTCATACCGCCGGTCAGTACAAACGTACGCTGACGCTGCTGGGTGAAAACACCGAAGAGGGGCGGCAGAAATTCCGCGAAGATCTCAACGAAACCCACCACCTGTTTAAAGATTTTGTAAAACAGATGCGTCCCTCCCTGGATATCGAACAGGTGGCGACCGGTGAGCACTGGTACGGCGTCCAGGCGCGTGAGAACGGGCTGGTGGACGAAGTTGGCACCAGTGACGATCTGCTGCTGGGGCTGATGGAAGGACGTGAACTGGTGGGGGTGCGTTACACTCAGCGCAAACGCCTGATGGACCGCTTTACCAGCAGCGCGGCAGAGAGCGCCGATCGCCTGCTGTTACGCTGGCTGCAGCGTGGTCAGAAACCGCTGCTCTGATAAAAACGCGAGGCACTGGCCTCGCGTTTTCTTTTTTAATCAACCAGATGATATTTTTCAGAGAGTGCATGGGCCAGGTATTTAAACATGTTAAATACCGCCGTGCTCTTCGGGGTTGGCAGCCCTTGCTCATCAAGAAAATACTCGCCGCTGAACACCAGCACGCCGTTGCGCTGTTCCACACCTGTGGCTTCAATGCCAGCCAGGGTGTCTTCATGTTCACGAATGAGTTTGTTGGCTTCTGCGAGCAGCGAGGCCCGGTCAATAGGTTGAGTAATTTGCTGCATAATCCACTCCTTTTACAGTGACATTAGTCTACGCCCGAGCGGTGCAGGGGGCAAATTTTCCCTGTTATAGCGCTACGTTAACAAAGGGAAGGGCGCTGGCGGTATTTGCTTTTGCATGCTAATAAAGTTGCGTAACGAATTTTATCAGGTAGAGTGTGCGCTTTCGTCATTCTGGCAATAGATTTGCTTGACATTCGACCTAAAGTTCGTTGCACAGTCACACTGATGCGAGAAAAATCCCGCTATCTCAACCACCTGCAGAAAGACGTAGACGCGTCTGGTTCGAACGAGGGGTTGATATCCACCGGGGATGTCGCAATATAAATGGCTCGTCGCCAGTGGAAGGTGAACTTACGTGCGACGTATTCCTGGAAGAAACAAATTAGGTAAAGGTGATTATGGGTAAAGCTCTCGTTATCGTTGAGTCCCCGGCAAAAGCCAAAACGATCAATAAGTATCTGGGTAGTGACTACGTGGTTAAGTCCAGCGTCGGTCATATCCGCGATTTGCCGACCAGTGGCTCAGCCAGTAAAAAGAGCGCAGACTCTACCTCCGCCAAAGGGGCTAAAAAGCCTAAAAAGGATGAACGTAGTGCGCTCGTCAACCGCATGGGTGTCGATCCGTGGCATGGCTGGCAGGCACAATATGAGGTGCTGCCAGGTAAAGAGAAAGTCGTTAACGAGCTGAAACAGCTGGCTGAGAAAGCAGACCACATCTATCTCGCAACCGACCTTGACCGCGAAGGGGAGGCCATTGCATGGCACCTGCGGGAAATTATCGGTGGCGATGAAACACGCTATAGCCGTGTTGTCTTTAACGAAATTACTAAAAATGCGATTCGCCAGGCTTTCGAAAAGCCGGGTGAACTGAATATCGACCGTGTAAATGCCCAGCAGGCCCGTCGTTTTATGGACCGGGTAGTGGGTTACATGGTCTCGCCACTTCTGTGGAAAAAGATCGCCCGCGGCCTCTCTGCCGGGCGCGTACAGTCCGTGGCCGTGCGTCTGGTGGTTGAGCGTGAGCGTGAAATCAAAGCCTTCGTACCGGAAGAGTTCTGGGAAATCGGCGCCAACGTGACGACGCCGGGCGGCGATGCGCTGCCGCTGGACGTGACGCACCACAACGAGAAAGCTTTCCGTCCTGAAAACCGCGACGAGACCATGGCCGCCGTGGCGCTGCTGGAAAAGGCACGCTATGAAGTAGTGGATCGCGAAGACAAGCCGACCAGCAGCAAGCCTGGCGCACCCTTTATTACCTCCACGCTGCAGCAGGCGGCAAGCACCCGTCTGGGCTTTGGCGTGAAGAAAACCATGATGATGGCGCAGCGCCTGTATGAGGAGGGTTACATCACCTATATGCGTACCGACTCCACCAACCTGAGTCAGGACGCGGTCAACATGGTGCGCGAGTACATCGGCGAGAACTTTGGCAAGAAATACCTGCCAGAGAGCGCCAACCACTACGCGAGCAAAGAGAACTCTCAGGAAGCGCACGAAGCGATTCGTCCTTCCGACGTGGCGGTGCTGGCCGAATCCCTGAAGGATATGGAAGCCGACGCGCAGAAACTCTATCAGCTGATCTGGCGTCAGTTTGTGGCCTGCCAGATGAACCCGGCGAAGTATGACTCCACCACGCTGACCGTAAGCGCGGGTGATTTTCGCCTGAAGGCGCGCGGCCGTATTCTGCGCTTCGATGGCTGGACCAAAGTGATGCCTGCGCTGCGTAAAGGGGATGAAGATCGTACCCTGCCGGCGGTAAACAAAGGCGATGAGCTTACGCTCGTTGACCTTGCGCCTGCGCAGCACTTTACCAAGCCGCCGGCGCGCTTCAGCGAAGCCTCGCTGGTTAAAGAGCTGGAAAAGCGCGGTATTGGTCGTCCATCTACCTACGCTTCTATTATCTCTACCATTCAGGATCGCGGTTACGTGCGCGTTGAGAGCCGCCGTTTTTATGCTGAGAAAATGGGTGAGATCGTCACCGACCGTCTGGAAGAGAACTTCCGCGAGTTGATGAACTATGACTTCACCGCCCAGATGGAGGATCGTCTGGACCAGGTGGCCAACCATCAGGAAGAGTGGAAGAAGGTGCTCGATAGCTTCTTCAGCGACTTTACCAGCCAGCTGGATAAAGCCGAGAAGGCGCCGGAAGAGGGCGGGATGCAGCCGAACCAGATGGTGCTGACCAGCATCGACTGCCCGACCTGCGGCCGCAAAATGGGTATCCGTACCGCGACCACCGGCGTGTTCCTCGGCTGCTCCGGTTATGCCCTGACGCCTAAAGAGCGCTGCAAAACCACCATTAACCTGGTGCCAGAGAACGAAGTGCTCAACGTGCTGGAAGGTGACGACGCTGAAACCAACGCCCTGCGCGCTAAACGCCGTTGTAAAAAATGCGGCACCGCGATGGACAGCTACCTAATCGATCCTAAACGCAAGCTGCACGTCTGCGGTAATAACCCGACCTGTGACGGCTACGAGATCGAAGAGGGTGAATTCCGCATTAAGGGCTATGACGGTCCGATCGTTGAGTGCGAAAAATGTGGTTCCGAGATGCACCTGAAAATGGGGCGTTTCGGTAAGTACATGGCCTGTACCAACGACGAGTGTAAGAACACCCGTAAGATCCTGCGTAACGGTGAAGTGGCGCCGCCGAAGGAAGATCCGGTTCCGCTGCCGGAGCTGCCGTGTGAGAAGTCCGACGCTTATTTCGTTCTGCGTGACGGTGCCGCTGGGGTCTTCCTCGCAGCGAATACCTTCCCTAAATCGCGTGAAACCCGCGCGCCGCTGGTGGAAGAGCTGTACCGCTTCCGCGATCGTCTGCCGGAAAAACTGCGTTACCTGGCAGATGCGCCACAGCAGGATCCGGAAGGGAATAAGACCGTGGTTCGCTTTAGTCGTAAAACCAAGCAGCAATATGTGGCGGCGGAGAAAGAGGGTAAAGCCACCGGCTGGTCTGCCTTCTTCGTGGATGGCAAGTGGGTCGAAGGCAAGAAATAACTTTTACTTACCGTAACTTACCTTTGAAAGGGCCGGCTCTCCGGCCCTTTTTTATTACCTTGTTATTATTTTTAGTTACGTACTATACAGTCGAGATATAAATGATATAGTGGTTATAGTTAACCCCTTTCTTATTATCAAATCGTCTTAAGCGATTGCCCGTGTGCGCTAACTCGGATGGACTGGCATGAAACTACAGCAGCTTCGCTATATTGTTGAGGTGGTCAACCATAACCTCAACGTCTCTTCCACCGCAGAAGGTCTCTATACTTCCCAGCCCGGCATCAGTAAGCAAGTGCGTATGCTTGAAGATGAACTGGGTATTCAGATTTTTGCCCGTAGCGGTAAGCATCTTACCCAGGTCACCCCGGCAGGGCAGGAGATTATCCGCATTGCCCGCGAAGTGCTTTCAAAAGTTGACGCCATTAAATCTGTGGCCGGTGAGCACACCTGGCCGGATAAAGGCTCGCTTTATATTGCCACCACCCATACTCAGGCGCGCTATGCGCTGCCAGGCGTTATTAAAGGGTTTATCGAGCGTTACCCGCGCGTATCCCTGCATATGCATCAGGGCTCTCCGACCCAGATTGCCGAGGCCGTCTCGAAGGGCAATGCCGATTTTGCTATCGCCACCGAAGCGCTCCATCTGTATGACGATCTGGTGATGCTGCCTTGCTATCACTGGAACCGCTCAATTGTGGTGACGCCGGACCACCCTCTGGCAGCAAAAGGCTCCGTGTCGATTGAAGAGCTGGCCCAGTACCCCCTGGTGACCTACACCTTTGGCTTTACCGGGCGCTCTGAGCTGGACACTGCCTTTAACCGCGCCGGACTCACCCCGCGCATTGTCTTTACCGCCACTGACGCGGACGTGATTAAAACCTACGTGCGTCTTGGGCTGGGAGTAGGGGTGATTGCCAGCATGGCGGTGGATCCGGTTTCCGACCCGGACCTGGTGCGTCTGGATGCGCAGGGGGTATTCAGCCACAGCACCACCAAAATAGGTTTCCGCCGCAGCACCTTCTTACGAAGCTATATGTATGATTTCATTCAGCGGTTTGCACCGCATCTGACTCGCGATGTAGTGGATACCGCCGTAGCGCTGCGCTCGAATGAAGATATTGAGGCTATGTTTAAAGACATTAAACTTCCTGAAAAATAATCACCTGCGGTATCTTTCCCTGGGGGAAAGATACCGAACTTCCCCGCCTGAATCTTAATAAGAATTAACACCATCTCCTTCTCTCAATAACATAATTCAAACAGATTCGACTTAAGGTCGCCTGATGTGTCGTGAATTTGCGACAAAAGTAGAAAATATTTTTCCGCTTCGCAAATTACAGATCTCAATTACTTATTTCAGGTCAAAAGATTAAATATTTACCTCCTGTCGATGCGTAAATTCACTGGATTTTCGGCTAAAGTTCTTTTAGGATTTATCTCAACCATGATTACTTGTGCCGATTGTTTGGTATAGAAATGATAAGCGATGTCGATTGTATGAGGTTTGCAATGCCGTCAGGAAGTGAAGAACCGCAAAGGGACCCGGAGCTTAAGCGTAAAGCCTGGCTCGCGGTATTTCTGGGCTCGGCGCTGTTCTGGGTGGTAGTTGCTCTCCTTATCTGGAATTTTTGGGGTTAATATGTCTGCTCAGGGTCGTTTTGAAACAACTAAGCCAATGTGTCAGCACCGTGACACGCCACGCAAGGTTCAGAACCACACTGCCGCAACCGTGCCTGCTTCCTGGAAGCTGTCGCCGCAGCAAAAAGCCTTTATCGATGCGTTCGCAGAAGACGAACCAAAAAAACAATAATTCTCTTTTTAGAGCTCCGCGTAATTATTCCTCTTACCCGCTGCGCTTTTGTACTCATTAAGAAATACACACCGGCAATATAGAACGCAGTAAATCTGTGCCTTACGAATAATATATCCCTGGTGTCGCCATGATGAATAATATGCATAGTGTCAAATACTGGTCCTGGATGGGTGCTTTCTCGCTGTCTCTCCTCTTCTGGTGCCAGTTAATCTGGATGACTATCAACTGATTGCTAAAACCCCGCCCTGAGCGGGGTTTTTTATGGCTCTATTTAACGCCTTTACCGAATTTATCAATTCGGGTTGTTATCAAAACGTTACGGCATCTTTGTGTTATCTTTAATTACAGCCCTGATAAAGGTCAGGGCATCGCAATCCCTGTAATTAAGGAGGAGCTTATGTCGTTAACCCTACGCGAAGCCAGTAAGGATGCACTGCAGGCTGAGAACAAAACCTACTATTACTACAGCCTACCGCTGGCCGCTAAGGAGCTTGGGGATCTTGCGCGCTTACCCAAGTCGCTAAAAGTACTGCTGGAGAACCTGCTGCGCTGGCAGGACGAAACGTCCGTCACCCGCGAAGACATTCAGGCGCTGGCCGACTGGTTGAAAACCGGTCACGCCGACAGAGAGATCGCCTATCGTCCTGCGAGGGTGTTAATGCAGGACTTTACCGGTGTGCCTGCGGTAGTTGACCTGGCCGCCATGCGCGAAGCGGTAAAACGCCTCGGTGGCGACACCGCCAAAGTTAATCCCCTTTCCCCTGTCGATCTTGTTATTGACCACTCCGTAACCGTTGACCACTTCGGCGATGACGACGCCTTTGAAGAGAACGTGCGTCTGGAGATGGAGCGCAACCACGAACGCTATCAATTTCTGAAATGGGGTCAACAGGCCTTCAGCCGCTTCAGCGTGGTACCGCCGGGTACCGGCATCTGCCACCAGGTGAATCTCGAGTACCTGGGGAAAGCGGTATGGAGTGAACTTCAGGATAAAGAGTGGATAGCCTATCCGGATACGCTGGTGGGCACCGACTCTCATACCACCATGATCAACGGCCTCGGGGTGCTGGGATGGGGCGTGGGCGGGATCGAAGCCGAAGCTGCGATGCTCGGCCAGCCGGTCTCTATGCTGATCCCGGACGTTGTCGGCTTTAAGCTCACCGGCAGGCTGCGGGAAGGGATCACCGCCACCGACCTGGTACTCACCGTCACCCAGATGCTGCGTAAGCATGGCGTAGTGGGCAAGTTTGTGGAATTTTATGGCGATGGCCTGGACACGCTGCCGCTGGCGGACCGGGCAACCATCGCCAATATGGCACCGGAATATGGCGCCACCTGCGGCTTCTTCCCAATCGATGGTGTGACCCTGGATTATATGCGCCTGAGCGGACGCAGCGATGAGCAGGTTGCGCTGGTTGAGGCCTATGCCAAAGCGCAGGGTATGTGGCGCAATGCGGGAGATGAGCCCGTCTTCACCAGCACCCTGGCGCTGGATATGGGTAGCGTAGAAGCAAGCGTGGCCGGGCCGAAGCGTCCGCAGGATCGCGTTGCCTTACCCGACGTACCTAAAGCCTTTGCGGCCAGCACCGAGCTGGAGGTGAACACCGCCCAGAAAGATCGTCGTCCGGTGGATTACGTCATGAATGGGCACTCTTATCAGCTGCCCGACGGTGCCGTGGTCATTGCGGCTATCACCTCCTGCACCAACACCTCCAACCCAAGCGTGCTGATGGCGGCAGGGCTGCTGGCGAAAAAAGCGGTGACCCTGGGGCTGAAGCGTCAGCCGTGGGTAAAAGCTTCACTGGCGCCGGGATCGAAGGTGGTATCCGATTATCTGGCGCAGGCCAGGCTGACCCCGTATCTTGATGAGCTGGGCTTTAACCTGGTGGGCTACGGCTGTACCACCTGTATCGGTAACTCCGGCCCGCTGCCGGATCCTATTGAGCAGGCCATTAAGCAGGGCGATCTTACCGTAGGGGCGGTGCTCTCGGGCAACCGTAACTTTGAAGGCCGTATTCATCCGCTGGTGAAGACCAACTGGCTGGCGTCGCCGCCGCTGGTGGTGGCTTACGCGCTGGCGGGCAATATGAACCTTAATCTGGCCACCGATCCGCTGGGGCACGATCGCAAAGGGGATCCGGTCTATCTGAAAGATATCTGGCCATCGGCTCAGGAGATTGCCCGCGCCGTCGAGCAGGTCTCCACCGACATGTTCCGCAAAGAGTATGCGGAAGTCTTTGAAGGCACCGATGAGTGGAAATCTATCGAAGTGGCGCGCTCAGATACCTACGGCTGGCAGAACGACTCTACCTATATCCGCCTGTCACCGTTCTTTGATGAGATGATGGCGCAGCCGGAACCGCTGAAGGATATTGCGGGGGCGCGTATTCTCGCCATGCTGGGGGATTCGGTGACCACCGACCACATCTCGCCTGCAGGCAGCATCAAGGCTGACAGCCCGGCCGGACGTTATCTGCAAAGCCGTGGCGTGGAGCGCCGCGACTTTAACTCTTACGGCTCACGCCGCGGCAACCATGAGGTGATGATGCGTGGCACCTTCGCCAATATCCGTATCCGTAACGAGATGGTGCCTGGTGTGGAAGGGGGCATGACCCGTCATCTTCCGGGGAGCGAGGTGGTGTCGATTTACGATGCCGCCATGCGCTACCAGAAAGAGGGCACGCCGCTGGCGGTTATTGCCGGTAAAGAGTATGGCTCAGGCTCAAGCCGCGACTGGGCGGCCAAAGGGCCACGCCTGCTCGGGATCCGGGTCGTTATCGCGGAATCTTTCGAACGTATTCACCGCTCAAACCTGATCGGAATGGGGATCCTGCCGCTGGAGTTCCCGCAGGGCGTCACGCGTAAAACGCTGGGGCTGACGGGGGAAGAGAAGATTGATATCAGCGATCTGCAGAATTTGCAGCCTGGCGCGACCGTGCCGGTGACCTTAACCCGCGCAGACGGTACAAGCGAAGTGGTGAATTGCCGCTGCCGTATTGATACCGCTACTGAGCTCACCTACTACCAGAACGACGGCATTCTGCACTATGTTATTCGTAATATGCTGAACTGACGGTAAATTGCCCGGCACAGGTTGCCGGGCAACGCTCTGTTACTCGCCGAGCAGATGGCCCATCTTGGCGGCTTTTGTATCCAGGTAGTGGGCGTTTTTCGGATTACGTCCGACGATGAGCGGGACGCGCTCCACGATATTAATGCCGGCTTCGGTCAGGATCTCGACTTTACGCGGGTTATTGGTCAGCAGACGGACTTCATCTACCCCCAGCAGTTTGAACATATCGGCGCACAGCGTGAAATCACGCTCGTCTGCGGCAAAGCCCAGATGATGGTTGGCTTCAACAGTGTCATAACCCTGATCCTGCAGCGCATAGGCGCGAATTTTATTCAGCAGACCAATATTACGACCCTCCTGACGATGATAAAGAAGAATACCGCGCCCCTCTTCAGCAATGTGCGACAGGGCAGCTTCAAGCTGGAAACCACAATCACAGCGCAGGCTGAATAAGGCATCGCCCGTAAGACATTCGGAGTGCACGCGTGCCAGTACCGGCGTCTGTCCGGAGATATCTCCGTAAACTAACGCGACATGATCCTGCCCGGTTGCCAGTTCTTCGAAACCCACCATCAGGAAATCGCCCCATGGGGTTGGCAGTTTGGCTTCTGCCACACGTTTAAGCTGCATGTGATTCTCCAGAAATGCGCCTGTTCGGCTCTCTTTATTGCACTATTTTGCCACAAGCATCACAGGTTCACCTAATGGTGCCCGGCTATACGAACGTTAAACGCACAATCCGACATTTTTACGCAAGTGAATTTTTTCAGTTATGATTGTTGGGCTTATCGAAAAAGGAGTCGACATGCTTTTAATCGCTCGCCGAACGGCGGCAGGAGCAGGGATATTGCTGATTATGCCTGTTCTGGTCTGGATTTCAGGCTGGCAGTGGCAGCCGGGGGCGGATAGCCTGTGGTTGAAAATTCTGTTCTGGATGACCGAAACCGTTACCCGTCCCTGGGGAATTATTACTCACGCCGTGCTCTGCCTCTGGTTCTTATGGTGCCTGCGTTTCCGCCTGCGCGCGGCGATTATGCTCTTCGCCATCCTGGCCGGGGCGATTGCCGTCGGTCAGGGGATCAAAAGCTGGGTGAAAGGACATGCGCAGGAGCCTCGTCCCTATGTGATATGGCTGGAAAAAACTCACCATGTTCCGGTCAGCGACTTCTACAATTTAAAGCGTAAGGCGCGTGGCGAACTGGTGAAAGATCAGCTTGCGGAACAGAAGGATATTCCGGCCTTTTTACGTAAACACTGGCAAAAGGAGACCGGATTTGCCTTCCCTTCGGGTCATACCATGTTTGCCGCCAGCTGGGCGCTGTTAGGGGTAGGGTTGCTCTGGCCACGCCGGCGTAAGATCACCATTGTGGTGTTGCTGCTCTGGGCAACGGGCGTAATGGGGAGCCGTCTGCTGTTGGGGATGCACTGGCCGGTCGATTTAATCGTCGCCACGCTCATCTCCTGGCTGCTGGTAACGCTGGCCACCTGGCTTGCACAGCGTATATGCGGCCCGTTAACACCGCCGCTTGAGGAGAAACGAGAAATCGCCAGCAGAGAGCAAGAAAGCTGACGGCGGTTGAATTTCTCAAATTAAGCCGCAGATCTCTTACTGGCGCGCGACTTTTTCCGTTTCGCGCCAGCCCTTAAAATGATAGGTTATAAGGCTAATTGCGGTATGTTGAACACTCTTTATTCGCTCACACCACATAACGGGAAGTAATGTGAAATATTTACTCATTTTCTTACTGGTATTAGCGATTTTTGTCATTTCCGTCACACTGGGTGCGCAAAACGATCAACAAGTCACCTTTAATTATCTTCTGGCGCAGGGCGAATATCGTATCTCCAGCCTGTTAGCGGGTTTATTTGCTGCAGGGTTTGTTATCGGCTGGCTAATTTGTGGCCTGTTCTGGCTTAAAGTTCGGGTATCACTGGCCCGTGCTGAACGTAAAATTAAACGTCTTGAATATCAGATCGCGCCCACGGCCGAGGTTCCGGTAAATTCAGGTGTGCCGGTCGCGAAGGAATAATCGAAGATGCTGGAGTTGTTGTTTCTGCTTTTGCCTGTCGCCGCAGCCTATGGCTGGTATATGGGCCGCAGAAGTGCGCAACAAACAAAACAGGATGAAGCTAACCGCCTGTCACGTGATTACGTGGCCGGGGTTAACTTCCTGCTGAGTAACCAACAGGACAAAGCGGTCGACCTGTTCCTCGAGATGTTAAAAGAGGACACCGGCACCGTTGAGGCGCACCTCACCCTGGGGAACCTGTTCCGCTCACGCGGCGAGGTCGATCGCGCCATCCGTATCCACCAGACCTTAATGGAAAGCGCATCGTTAACCTACGATCAGCGCCTGCTGGCCGTGCAGCAGCTGGGCCGCGACTATATGGCCGCCGGGCTCTACGATCGTGCAGAAGACATGTTCAGCCAGCTGGTGGATGAAACCGATTTTCGAATCAGCGCCCTGCAGCAGCTTTTGCAGATCTATCAGGCCACCAGCGAGTGGCAAAAAGCCATTGAAGTGGCGGAGCGTCTGGTCAAACTTGGCAAGGACAAGCAGCGCGGCGAAATCGCCCACTTCTATTGCGAGCTGGCGCTGCAGCAGATGGGCAACGATGATATGGATCGTGCCATGGCGCTGCTGAAAAAAGGCGCCGCGGCGGATCGTAGCAGCGCGCGTATCTCCATTATGATGGGGCGCGTCTTTATGGCGGAAGGGGATTACCAGAAGGCGGTTGAGAGCCTGCTGCGGGTCATCGAGCAGGATAAAGAGCTGGTCGGCGAAACCCTCGAGATGCTGCAAACCTGCTATCTGCAGCTGGGTAAACCCGATGAGTGGGTCGCTTTCCTGCGCCGGTGTGTGGAAGAGAACACCGGTGCCCAGGCCGAACTTATGCTCGCCGACGTAATTGAGCAGCATGAAGGCAGCGATACCGCCCAGACCTATATTAACCGTCAGCTACAGCGCCACCCGACGATGCGGGTCTTCCACAAGCTGATGGATTACCACCTTCACGATGCCGAAGAGGGGCGCGCTAAAGAGAGCCTGATGGTCCTGCGTGATATGGTAGGTGAGCAGGTACGCAGCAAGCCACGTTATCGCTGCCAGAAGTGTGGATTTACGGCTTACACGCTGTACTGGCACTGTCCGTCGTGCCGCGCATGGAGTACCATCAAGCCGATTCGTGGCCTGGACGGGCAGTAATTTTTTAAAAAGCCGCATTTTAGTTACAACATACTATTGGTGTAGAATATTGTTGTACGTGCGGCCTGCCGCCTTGCAGGAAAGAAAATCGAACCTGTTAATTTTTAACGGTCGCAGGTAGAATGCACGCCGTTTATCTATCCCGCGCCGGTGCGGCGCCCATCGACGAGAAGGCCCGGTCATGACGTCTGTAGCTTCATCCTCATCCCGCGTAGTTACCTCATCCCCTGTTGTTGTCGCTCTGGATTATAACAACCGTGATAACGCTCTGGCTTTCGTCGATCGTATCGACCCGCGCGACTGCCGCCTGAAGGTTGGCAAAGAGATGTTCACCCTGTTTGGGCCGCAAATCGTACGCGACCTGCAGCAGCGTGGATTTGACGTTTTTCTCGATCTGAAATTCCACGATATCCCCAATACCACCGCCCATGCCGTTGCTGCCGCCGCCGAACTTGGCGTCTGGATGGTCAACGTGCACGCGTCGGGTGGGGCACGCATGATGACTGCCGCGCGCGAAGCGCTGCTGCCGTTTGGCAAAGATGCGCCGCTGCTGATTGCCGTCACCGTGTTGACCAGCATGGAGGCCAGCGATCTGCTGGACCTAGGAGTGACACTGTCACCGGCAGAGCATGCAGAACGTCTGGCGCGTCTGACCCGGGATTGCGGCCTCGATGGCGTAGTCTGTTCCGCTCAGGAAGCGGTGCGCTTTAAGCAGGCGCTGGGGCAGGCCTTTAAGCTGGTCACCCCCGGTATTCGTCCTGCGGGCAGTGATGCAGGCGATCAGCGGCGTATTATGACGCCAGAGCAGGCGCTGGCGGCGGGTGTGGACTATATGGTTATTGGACGCCCGGTCACCCAGTCTGCCGATCCGGCGCAAACGCTCCGGGCTATCAACGCATCACTGAATAAGGGGGCATAATGCGCGATACCAACAGCCGTCTGGTCTACTCCACCGAGAGCGGACGCATTGATGAACCCAAAGCCGTAGCGGAACGCCCGAAGGGCGATGGCGTGGTACGTATTCAGCGTCAGACCAGCGGGCGAAAAGGGAAAGGGGTCTGTTTGATCACCGGTATTGATGCCGACGACGCCACCCTGGCGCAATTAGCCGCCGAGTTAAAGAAAAAATGCGGTTGCGGCGGGGCAGTAAAAGAGGGCGTAATTGAAATTCAGGGCGATAAACGTGACCTGATAAAATCATTACTGGAAGCCAAAGGCATGAAAGTGAAATTGGCTGGCGGTTAAAAAGATAAGCCACGGCAATTGCCGTGGCTTTTAATTAACTGAGTAATACTATTAACGCTGATTAATCGACCTGATGGCCGATAATACCACCTACTGCGGCACCACCTAAGGTCCCCAGGGTGCTACCATCTGTTAAGACGGAACCACCGATAGCACCAGCACCTGCGCCAATTGCGGTATTACGATCGCGTTTGGACCAGTTTGAACATGCACTAAGAGACATTGCCAGAGTGACAGCCACAACAGCGGCAGTTAATTTTTTACTGGTAAGTAAAGACATAATACTTTCTCCTGAATTATTGATCCATGGAACTCAGTTCATTCAAAGTATAGTTCATCAGAATACTTTGATGCTGTTCTCCACGAAACCTTGTCGCGCAGGTGTTACGAATTCACGTACGTGATAGTCACTTCCTGTTATATCGCTAACAATAATTTTACGTCCTAATCATTGTTGATACAGGTAAATAGTCTTAAAGCCGGGATAAGAAAAATCTCAGACAGCGGGCCGGAGAGAATTGCCCGTTTGCACGGGCATCTGGAAGGGGGATTAAACAGGCTTTTTGATAATATCGACAAGCAGGCCGTCTTTTTCCAGCCGCTGCTGGTGCTCGGGCTTCAGGCCATTATCGGTGATCAGTCGATTAAAACGAGAAATGGGTCCCATAGTGTAGGGATGAACGGCGCCAAATTTACTGCTGTCGGTTAATACAACGGCCTCGCACTCTTTCTGCAGCACCGCATTTACCACGTCCGAGCGCATCATATCCCGGCCGGTAAAGCCGGTATCAGGCTGCCAGCCGTCAATACCGATAAAGGCTTTGCTGAAATGGACCTGCTGCACATACTGGCGCGTCAGCGGCCCAACCATACTTTCGCTTTTTTTCTGATAAATACCGCCGAGTAAGATCACTTCACAGCGTGTCTCTTTAAGAAGATGGGCGATATAGCTGCTGACCGTCACGATGGTGACCTCTTTCTGCTCGGCCAGGGTACGGGCAAGCAGGGCGTTGCTACTGCCGTTCTCAATAAAGACCGTTTCGCCAGGATTGACCAGCGAGGCGGCGAATTCGGCCAGCTCCCGCTTCAGGGGATAGTTGTTCATCATCCGCGTTTCCACATCTTCGCTGTCCAGCGGGACAGCGTAGCCATGGGCGCGGCGCAGATAACTCATTCTTTCGAGCAGATTGAGATCCTGACGAATGGTGACTTCGGATACGCCGGTCGTTTTAGCCAGCTCAACAACGCTGACGCGCCCCTTATCGATCACCATCTGGAGAATAATTTGTTGTCGGGAATTCATAGCATCCATATCAAAACGGCAAAGGCCGTTGGTTGAAAACTGACGTAGTCCAGCGCGGACGGTATATAAGGAAAATTAACCTTAAACTTCCCACGGCGCTTTAGGCTGGGCAGGAGAAGAGGAGGTATCGTCCCCGGCCTGATTCAGTAATTCGGCTTTTAAAATCTCGAGATTACGAATAGCGGAGTGATAATCGCCCGCCACCAGGATATCCAGCACGGTCTCAATTCGTTGCGCCACCAGCAGAGCGTTGATATCAGACATAATCCCACCATTAATGAAAATTTAATAAATTCAATGATGCAAAAAATGGGAGCAAAAGAGAAGGGGAAAACGTGTTCTGCGTAAATCATATAAATGATAGTGATATTTTTAGCCATTAACGTTAGCCGGAGTTTGGTGGTGGATTAGTCTAAATCTGCGCGCAATGCGCATCTTTCTAAGAGGAAATAGACGATGACCATTAATAATCAGGCAACCTGTAAACTCTTCACCGATTCTGAACGTTTCACCCAGCTGGCAGCATATTACGAAGAGGAGAGACGCACCGTCTGGATGATGCTGCGCGCCCAACCGCGTCCCTGTTTCAACCATGCATTGATTGAGGAGATCATGAACCTCTCCTGGCTGGTACGGCAGTCGGGCTTTACCGTCGATTTTTGGGTAACGGGATCGCTGGTGCCGGATATGTATAACGCCGGCGGAGATTTGGGCTTCTTTGTGGAGTGTATTCAGAACGGACGGCGGGAAGCGCTGCGCGCCTATGCCCGCGCCTGTGTTGACTGCGTACATGCGGCATCCCGCGGGTTTGATACCGGTGCGATTTCGCTATCAATGGTAGAGGGAAGTGCCCTTGGCGGCGGCTTTGAAGCCGCACTGGCGCACCACTTTTTACTGGCCCAGCGGGACGCGCGTTTAGGGTTTCCGGAAATTGCCTTCAATCTCTTTCCGGGTATGGGGGGCTATTCGCTGGTATCGCGCCGTTCGGGGATGAAGCTGGCGGAAGAGCTGATCTATAAGGGGGAGTCGCATACGGCGGAGTGGTACCAGCAGCAGGGGCTGGTGGATCTCCTGTTCGAGCCTGGGCAGGGCTATGTTGCCACCCGCACCTTTATCGACACTCTCCAGCCTAAAATGAACGGTGTAAGAGCGATGCTGCGGGCCCGTCAGCGCGTTCTGCAACTGCCACGAAGTGAGCTGATGGATATTACGGAAGACTGGGTAGATGCCGCCTTCTGCCTGCAGCCGAAGGACATTGCCTATATGGAGAGGCTGGTGCAGTTACAAAACCGCCACACCGCCTCCGGTTTGCGTAAAGCCAGCTAGCGGCTGTTACGTGACTGGTAGCGTTTAAACCAACGCTCGAAAGCCGCAGCGGGCATAGGTTTAGCAAAATGAAATCCCTGTCGTTCATTGACGCCATTCTTGGTCAGAAAGGCGTCTTCTTTTGCGCTCTCCACCCCTTCGGCAATGACCTGCAGATTCAGCGCCTGCGCCACCGCCACAATGGCGCGCACCAGCGACTGGGAAACCGACTGCTTATGAATATCCCTGACAAAGGCCTGATCGAGCTTAATGGCGTCGATAGGAAAACGCGCCAGCTGGCTAAGGGATGAATAGCCGGTGCCGAAATCGTCCAGATGAATTTGTGAGCCAAGCTGGCTGAACTGCTGGATCACCGACAGGGCCAGCTCTTCGTTCTCTATCAGGCAGCTTTCGGTCAGCTCTACGTCAATAGGGCAATATTCAAAATTAAGATCTTTCAGGGCCTGTTTCAGGTCGCTAAAAATGGTTTGATCCGCCAGCTGACGCGCTGAAACGTTCACCGCCACCCGCAGGTTAATTCCCTTATCCCGCCACTTAGCAACCTGACGCACCACGTCGAGCATTACCCAGCGGCCAAGCGGCACAATCAGGCCGGACTCTTCGGCGTAAGAGATGAACTCCAGCGGCGGGATCAGCCCGCGCTCCGGCGATTGCCAGCGCACCAGCGCCTCCAGGCTGCGCACTTCCCCGCGCCAGGTAATTTTGGGCTGATAGTGAATCAGCAGCTGGTCGTTATCCAGCGCCTTGCGCAGGTTGGTATCCAGCCACAGATATTCGAAAACCCGCTGGTTCATCTCCGGCGAGAAAACGCAGAATTTGCCGCGTCCGCCCTCTTTAGCGGTATACATGGCGGTATCGGCATTGCGGATCACGCTCTCCCGATCGGTGCCATGCTGGGGCACCAGGGAGATGCCCAGCGAGCAGCCGGAGTAGACTTCAATTAGCCCGATACGGAATGGCTGGCGCAGACGGGTCAGGATACGGGAGGCCATCGCCTCCAGCGAGCTCTGGGAGGTGTTGGTCGCCAGCACGATAAACTCGTCGCCACCGAGCCTGGCAAGTACCTGACCCTCTTCCAGACAGCTTAAAATCGCCAGCGCCACCGCCTGCAATAGCTGATCGCCAAACATATGCCCGTAGGCATCGTTGACCTTTTTGAAGTTGTCGAGGTCGAGATAAACCACCCCAACCTGGGTCTCGCCGCGCGCGGCAATCGCGTCGCTGATCATGTCATGGATAGCGTTACGGTTAGGCAGGCCGGTGATGGTATCCGTATTCGCCAGCACGCGCAGCCGCTCCTGTGCCCGGCGCTCCTCGGTGATATCCGTGCCGGAACAGATAAGAAAAATTTCATTTTTACCGCTGCCGCTATGGACAAATTTATTGCGAAAGAGGAACAGGCGCTGGCCTTTGCGGGTTTTGATCCAGCGTTCAACTTCATACGAACTGCCATTCAGAAAAAAACCGCTGATATTGCGTTTCGAAGCGGCAGCCTCGCTGCGGCTCATAAAGAGTTTGAAGACGTTCTGGCCAATGACCTCCTGCTCCTTCATGCCGGTGTACTCTTCGCTCAGGCGATTGAAGCGCTGGATATTGCCATGCCGGTCGAGGATCACAATAACGGAGTTGGCTTCCGAGACCACCTGTTCGGCAAAAGAGAGCCCCTGGGCCAGATCCCGCGCAACAGAAGGGGTGTCGTTCCAGGCAGAGGCGGTACCGGCCCACTCTTTTTTGCTGATTTTACGCCCCACCAGATGCACCGGCACCTCCGTGCCATAGAGCGAGAGGGTCATAGTGATGCTCGACGTGATAACCGTCATTTCACGAATGCTGTCTGCCTGTTCGTCGGTGAGCGCCACCACTTGGGTGGTATCGGCGCTTTCGCTGGCAGCCAGATGGAGCGCATTGCTGTCCGCCGTCAGACGCCACCAGGGGCTGTGCGTACCCATGTAGCGAAATAGCGAGTTATGCTCCAGATCGTCAATCATGTTCTCTCCCAGGACCCGCTTAATCGCGCTCACGGTGCGCATTTCCAGTCGGTTACGCCACGAAATGACAAGGGTGTTACCGAAGTGAACTTATTGTTTTTTCCCTGTTTTCTTATAGTAGAGCGAGATTATCGTAAAAGGATAGAGGTGAATGAAAATTCAGCTTTACGAATACCAAACCTACTTAAAGACTATAGATAATAGTGATCGCTTTTGTGTTTTTGTGCGGGAAAATATCAAGGAAAAGTGATGAATACGAGGTTTAGGGCGGGATTAAAAATGCCGGCGCTTCTGCATGAAGCGCCGGCAGGGTACCAGGTCGTCAGGCGACAGGGCGGGCAATAATACTGCGGGTTTCCATACGCACTTCTGCAATGGTGACGTCGATCACGTCGGTGACTTTATAAACCGTTTCACCTTTGATCTGCACGGTGCCATTTTCCTGGCTACAGGTCAGCTCATCGCGTACTGCATGCAGGAACGGAGCCGGAATAAAGGCCACAGCGCCGTTGTCCACCAGGCGCACGCGCATGCCGCCGCGGCTGACATCGATGATCTCCGCCGCAAAGCGCGTATCGGTGCCGGCTTTATTCTGCAGGAAACGGGCATACAGCCAGTCGCCCACATCGCGCTCCGCCATACGGTTCAGACGACGACGCTCCGCCATCTGGACGGTGGCTTCGTCCTGAGGACGGGCAATGGTTTCGCCTTTCACAATCGCTTTCAGCAGACGGTGGTTTACCATGTCGCCATATTTACGGATTGGCGAGGTCCAGGTGGCATAGGCTTCGAGGCCCAGACCAAAGTGCGGACCCGGCTCGGTGCTGATGTCCGCAAACGACTGGAAGCGACGGATACGGCTGTCCAGGAAACCGGTCGGCTGGGCATCCAGCTCCCGGCGCAGCTTGCAGAAACCTTCGAGGGTCAGAACCTCCTGCGGATCCACATGCACGTCGTGGGTCTTCAGCAGGGCGGCCAGCGCTTCGGTGTTGGCCGGATCGAAGCCGGTGTGCACGTTGTAGATGCCGAAACCGAGCTTATCGCGCAGCACGCGGGCGGCGCAGATGTTGGCCGCAATCATCGACTCTTCTACGATGCGGTTGGCAATGCGGCGCGGTTCCGCCACGATATCCAGCACTTCGCCTTTCTCACCGAGGATAAAGCGGTAGTCCGGGCGGTCTTTAAACACCAGCGCGTGGGTTTGACGCCACTCGCTGCGGCTCAGACAGACGCGGTGCAGCAGGCGGATCTGCTGAGCGATAGCGTCGTTCTCCGGCTGCCAGCTGCCGCGGTTTTCCAGCCAGTCAGAGACCTCGTCGTAAACCAGTTTGGCTTTGGATTCGATGGTGGCCGCGAAGAATTCGATATTCTCTTCGATGGTGCCATCAGCGGCGATTGTCATGCGGCAGGCCAGGGCCGGGCGCACTTCATTAGCACGCAGCGAGCAGAGATCGTCGGAGAGCTCGCGCGGCAGCATCGGAATGTTAAAGCCCGGCAGGTAGTTGGTGAAGGCGCGCACTTTCGCTGACTCATCCAGTTTGCTGCCTTCGGCGATCCACGCGGTAGGATCGGCAATAGCCACGGTCAACTGCAGTTTACCGTCGGCTAATTCCTCAACGTACAGCGCATCGTCCATATCTTCGGTGCTGGCGCTGTCGATGGTCACGAAGTTAAGCGCGGTCAGATCCTGACGCTGCAGGCCTTCGTCCAGCATCTCGGTCGCGACGCCGTTCGGCGCCTCTTTTTCCAGATTATGACGTGCCAGGGTAACCCACCAGGGAACAAAGTGGTCGTCACCAAAGGTGATGAACTGGGTGAGTTCAGCGTAGAAGCTGCGGTCGCCTTTTAAGGGATGACGGCGCATCTCGGCAACGGCCCAGTCGCCCTCTTTGAAATCATGCTCAACGCCGCGCGCGGCGCGGCACTGAATGGCATCTTTCAGCAGGGGATGGTCGGGAACAATAGAGAGACGGTCGTCTTTTTTCTGTACCTTGCCCACGAAACGCGTCAGGAATGGCTCGATTAACTCTTCCGGCTCGGCGGATTCGCGGTCTTTTTCGGTATGGATCACCGCCACGATACGGTCGCCGTGCATCACTTTCTTCATCTGCGGAGGCGGGATGAAGTAGCTTTTCTGCGCATCGACTTCAAGGAAGCCAAAGCCTTTTTCCGTGGCTTTTACAACCCCTTCAGTGCGGGGCGTCTGAGAATGAAGCTGCTGTTTAAGCTGCGCAAGCAGCGGGTTATCCTGAAACATAGTGTCTATTTTCGTAGCCAATGAGCGGCTGACAGTTTTACGCGAATCTTATCCCTTCAGCAAGCGCTCTTTAGGTCATCTGTAGGGTTATTAAGGCTTGCGCAAGGCGATTTTCAGCCGGGCAAGCCAGCCAGAAAATGCGCTCCATGCCAGCAGGTTAATCGCCTGCGCCTGGGTTGCGCCTGCCTCCGTGAGGGGCGTGAGCTGCGCGGCGCTAAACCTGTCGGGAGAGCGGGCAAGCAGGTCTGCCGCCGCGGCAAATGCCGGACTGGCGCAGAGCGCTGGCTCGTTGGTCTCTATGCCGCTGGTCAGGATCTCACCGGTCAGATCCAACAGTTGCGCTTCATGGCACAGCACCGGCGCCAGCGCCCCCAGAATATGCCAGCGGGCGAGGCTCTCCAACTGCCGGGCGCTGGCGTTGGGCAGCTCAACCCCGGGCAGAATCGAGTGCCACTCTTCGAGATCGAGCTCCTCAGCCAGGGCGTGCGGCTGGATATGGTGGCCCGGCAGCCAGCGCACCGGCAGGCCGGACAGGGCCTGGAAAGCCGCGACCATGCGCGCCTGGAAGCCGACAAAGCCGATAATCTGGTTAATCACTACCTGGTCGTAGAGGGTGAGACCCACCTCATCCAGCTGCTGCTGGGCTTTGGCGTCAATAACGTCGGGTGAGCTGGCAAGCTGGCGGGCGTATTGGGTGATCTCTGCCAGACGGCGGTTACTTTCACGGGAGGAGTCAGGGCCGGGGAGCGGGGCGAGGAGGGCGGCGTAATGGTTACATAACCGCTGCACGCCGCAGGCCTGGGCCACCGTTAGTGCCGTGCTTAACCTGTCGTAGGCGCTCAGGGTGCGTAAACGTGAGACCTGGACCCGCAGCGGGAAGAGCAGGCTACAGAGCGCTCTGGCGGGTATCAGCCAGCGCGCGTGCGCGTCCAGAATGGTATTGGGCAGGGCTAAATCGAGCAAAAAACGGTCGTCGACGTAGGCGGCTTCAGGCACCAGGGGCAGAACGTCTGCAGGACAGTGGTTGGACTGGGTTTCATGATACCAGTGGCCTTTGCCAGAAAGACGGCGTTGTTCCATGGGCGTTCCTTGATCTCAAAATGGCGATCAATATCCTGGCGTAACCCATACGGCGGGAAAAATATTGTTAGGTGATAACAAATAGCAGAACGGAATATAGAAGAGAGCAGAGAGGTGAAAACCCGGCAGCGAGCGCCGCCGGGAAAGCGTACTTTTATTTGATTTCCAGCTCGTTCATCGCCGCGATGTTGAAACCGCCGTCAACGTGAACCACTTCACCGGAGATACCGGCAGAGAGATCGGAGCAGAGGAATGCCGCAGAGTTACCCACGTCTTCGATGGTCACGGTACGACGAATCGGGGTTACCGCTTCGCAGTGTGCCAGCATTTTACGGAAGTCTTTGATGCCGGATGCCGCCAGGGTGCGGATTGGGCCAGCAGAGATACCGTTGACGCGCACGCCTTCCGGACCCATTGCATTAGCCATGTAGCGTACGTTCGCTTCCAGGGAGGCTTTCGCCAGGCCCATCACGTTGTAGTTCGGGATCGCGCGCTCAGCACCCAGGTAAGAGAGGGTCAGCAGGGCAGAGCCCGGGTTCAGCATTTCGCGGCAGGCTTTAGCCATGGCTACGAAGCTGTAAGAGCTGATGTCGTGAGCGATTTTGAAGCCTTCACGGGTTACCGCGTTCACATAGTCGCCGTCCAGCTGGTCGCCCGGGGCAAAACCGATGGAGTGAACGAAACCGTCAAACTTCGGCCATGCTTTTGCCAGTTCGGCGAACATGCCGTCAATGCTTTCGTCCTGAGCAACGTCACATTCCAGAACGATGCTGGAACCCAGCTGCGCGGCAAACTCTTCCACACGGCCTTTCAGCTTTTCGTTCTGATAGGTGAACGCCAGCTCAGCGCCTTCACGGTGCATAGCCTGTGCGATGCCGTATGCGATGGACAGTTTGCTGGCAACGCCAGTCACCAGAATGCGCTTACCGGAAAGAAAACCCATAGCTCTAATCCTTATATTCATTGTTGTGGCGGCCGTCATCTTGGCGGACAGCCGTCGTTAAAACGCGGCGATAATAGCATGTGTCGCGTACATAGTTAATCCGACCACTCGTCTAAGGGAGGGTCACCTGTCTTTTCGCCACGCATCGGCGGTTAAGGCTTCGCCAAAATGCCCGGCGATTAAGCGTTTCGTCAGGTCGTGCAGAGGGGAGGCCAGTACCGAGGCGGTGCTGCCGCGCTCCACCACGTTGCCTTCGTGCATCACCAGCACCTGATCGCTGATGTGCTTCATCATGCCCAGATGCTGGGTTACATAAATATAGGCGATCCCCTGTTTCTCCTGTAACTCCAGCATCAGGTTAATCAGCTGGGATCGCATCGACATATCCAGCGAGGCCAGGGCTTCGTCGGCGATAATTACCTTTGGACGCAGGATCAGGGCTCGCGCAAGGCCCAGACGCTGTTTCTGTCCGGGCGCCAGCATGTGCGGATAGTAGCTAACGTGATCCGGCAGCAGCCCGACCATGCGCAGGGTCTCGAGGATCTGTTTGCGCCGGGCATCGAAATCAAGATCGGTATTCAGGCGCAGGGGAAAATCCAGGATCTGCGAGATGCGCTGACGCGGGTTCAGCGAGGTCGAGGGATCCTGGAAAATCATGCGGATACGCTGGCTGCGAAATGAGTAATCGCCAAATTTCAGCAGATGATCGTCAATCAGCACCTCGCCGTCGGTAGGTTCAATCATCCCGGCCAGCATTTTTGCCAGCGTTGATTTCCCCGAACCGTTCTCGCCAATGATCGCCAGTGTCTGTCTTTCGCGCAGGGTAAAGCTCAGCGGCTTAACGGCCTCAACGTTCTGACGATGGAACAGCCCGGTGCGATAACGGAAGGTTTTACTCAGGTTGCGCACTTCCAGCAGCGTTTCGACCATGTCACTCTTTCTCCATGTTCAGCGGGAAATGGCAGGCAAAAAGATGGTTTTTGCCACCCGCAAGCCGCGGGGTCTCAATACATTTGCGCTGCGCGTACGGGCAGCGCGGCCCCAGCCGGCAGCCGATCGGCAAATGCTCCAGCAGCGGAATAGCGCCCGGCAGGGTGTTGAGCCGGCTTTTATGCGGCATCGGGCTGCCGAAATCTGGGATCGCGCGAATCAGCGCCTGGGTATAAGGGTGGTGCGGGGTGGCGATCAGATCGTCGCTGAACGCCGTTTCGACGGTTTGCCCGCAGTACATGACGTCGATTTTATCCGCCCATTTGCTCAGCATCTGCAGGTCGTGGCTGATGAGCAAAATGGTGGTGTTATTATTCTGATTCAGGCGCGTCAGCAGGCGGAAAATCTGCGCCTGGGTGGTGGGCTCCATCGCATTGGTGGGTTCGTCGGCAATCAGCAGACGCGGCTGATTGGCCAGCGCAATGGCGATCATCACCTTCTGACACTCGCCGTCCGTGAGTTCATAGGGGAAGCTGCGCATGGCGTCTTTGTGGTCTTTAATCCCCACCCGGTGCAGCAGCTCGATAGCCCGGCGCTTGCGCCAGCCGAACCGCTGCCACCAGCGGCCTTTGTACGTCCAGCCGGGAATATTTTGCATCAGCTGTTTACCCACGCGCTCGGAGGGATCGAGACAGGATTGCGGCTCCTGGAAGATCATCGACACGTTATGGCCCACCAGCTTGCGCCGCTCCCGGGGGGAGAGGCGCATCAGGTCGAGATCGTCAAAGCGCATGCGGTCCGCGGTAACGCGCCAGTTCTCTTTCGACACCCCGCAGATCGCCTTGGCAATCAGGCTCTTGCCCGAGCCGGACTCGCCAACCAGGCCGCGTATCTCTCCTTCGCTGAGGGTAATGCTCACCCGATCGACCGCCTTCACCCAGCCTTCGCTGGTTTTAAGCTCAATCGTCAGGTTGCGGATATCCAGTAACGGCATTATTCCACCCCCGCCACAATTGCGCGGCGTATGCCGTCGCCCAGCAGGTTAATCAGCAGGACGCTCACCATAATGGCGGCTCCCGGCAGCATTACCGTCCAGGGGGCGACGTAGATCAGCTCCAGCGCATCACCCAGCATCGCGCCCCACTCGGGAGAAGGGAGCTGCGCGCCGAGATCGAGAAAACCGAGCGCCGCGATGTCTAAAATTGCCATCGACAGGGCGCGGGTGATCTCGGTGACCATCCCGGAGGCGATGTTTGGCAGCACGGCAAACCACAAAATGTTCATGGTGGTGGCGCCGTCCAGACGTGCTGCCACCACGTACTCTTTTTCCAGCTCGTTGTGCACCAGGCTATAAACCGAGCGCACCATGCGCGGCAGGAGCGCCAGCCAGACGGCGAACATCGCATGGCCAAGATGCGGCCCGGAAAAGGCCACCACGATAATCGCCAGCAGCAGAGAAGGAATAGAGAGCAGGGTATCGAGAATATGGTTCAACACCGCGGAGCGCAGGCCATGGGTGGCCCCGGCAACAATCCCCAGCGCCAGCCCGCACAGGGTTGCGGCGAAGGTCACCAGCAGGGCACCGCCAACGGTGGGCGCCGCGCCGCTCAGCAGGCGGCTTAACAGATCGCGCCCGAGATCGTCGGTGCCGAGGAAGAACGACACTTCGCCATAGCGCGACCAGGAAGGGGGCAGCAGCTGATAGCCAAGGAACTGCTGGTCGATACCGTAGGGGGCGAACCACGAGCCCAGCAGGCAGAGCAGCAGCAGGCCGCCGCAGCCGTACAGGCCAATCATCGCCGTGGTGTCAGCGTAGAATTTACGCCACACGGTGCGCAGCGCGCCGGGCGTGCGCTTTTCACTGTATACGCTATCGTAAGGCATACCATTCCTTATGTTTCAGAGGGTTAGCCATAGCACCCAGAATATCGGAGATCACGTTAACGATGATAACCAGCGCGCCAATCACCATTACGCCGGCAGAGATGGCGGCGTAGTCCTGCTGGCGGATGGCGTTGATCAGCCAGCGCCCCAGCCCCGGCCAGCTGAAGACCATCTCGGTGATCATCGCCAGCGTCAGCATGGTGGAAAACTGTAAACCCAGGCGCGGGATCACCGGCGGCAGGGCGTTGTGCAGCACGTGGCGGTGCAGAATGGTAAAGCGCGACATGCCGCGCGTGGCCGCTGCCTTGATGTAGTTCTGATCGAACACCTCGCTGGTGCTGATGCGCATCAGGCGGATCACCTCGGTCGTTGGGGCGACCGCCAGGGTCAGCACCGGCAATACCATGTGGCGCACGGCGCTGACGATCATCTCATGGCGCCATACCGAGTCCGACAGCCAGGCGTCGATGATAGCGAAGCCGGTGACCGTTTTCACGGTATAGAGCAGGTCGAACCGGCCGGAGACCGGCAGCCAGCCCAGGTTAAGAGAGAAAAAGAGCGTCAATAGCAGCGCCAGCCAGAATACCGGGATAGAAAAGCCCAGCAGGGCAAAGGCGCTAATAAGTTTATCCTGCCACTTATTGCGGGCGATCCCGGCCAGCATCCCCACCGGGATCCCTATCAGCAGGGCAAAGCCGAAGGCCAGAATGCACAACTCCATGGTCGCCGGGAAGACCTCTTTCAGCTGCTCGGCAATGGGCTGGCCGTTAATGCTGGAGACGCCAAAATCCCAGTGCAGCAGCCCTTCAAACCAGAAAACCCACGCATTCCATAAAGAGGCGCCCTGCAGCGGCGCGTGCGGGGTAAAATAGCTCAGGCTGAAGCCGACAAAGGTCAGCAGGAAGAGGGTGATCAACAGCAGCAGCAGGCGGCGTAAGGTAAAAATAATCACGGTTTTTTCACCTCTTCTTGTTTCTCACGGAAGACGCCCGCAAAAGAGGCGTTGCCGAACGGGCTCAGCACCAGCCCTTTAATATCGTACCGGTAGGCCTGCAGGCGCAGGGAGGAGGCCAGGGGCAGCACCGGCAGCTCGCGGGCCAGGATCGTCTGGGCGTTGTCGTAGGCGTCGATACGCGCCGCCAGCTGCTGGGTGGCAAGGGCTTTTTGCAGCACGCTGTCGAATTCGCGGTTACACCAGTGGGCGTAGTTAGTCTGGGAGTCGATCGCCGCGCAGCTCATCAGCGGGCGGAAGAAGCTGTCAGGATCGTTACTGTCTGTCGACCAGCCAGCCAGGGTCAGATCGTGATTCATATCCATCAGACGCGCCTCCTGGAAACGCCCCTCGACCGGCACGATCGTTACCTTCACCCCCACCTGCGCCAGGTCGGCCTGCAGCAGTTCGGCGGTTTTTAGCGGGCTCGGGTTCCAGGCCTGGGAGCTGGTAGGCACCCACAGCTGCAGGGTCAGGTTCTCCGCCCCCAGCGCCTTCAGCTGTTCGCGCGCTTTTGCCGGATTGTACTCCGTAATTTTAGCCTCATTGTCATAGGCCCACGAGGCACGGGGCAGAATAGAGGCGGCGGTCTCGGCGGTGCCGTAATAAATGGACTGCATCAGGCGCTGGTTATTGATGGCCAGCGCCAGGGCGTGACGCACCGCCGGATTGTTAAGCGGCGGCTTATTGGTATTAAACGCCAGATAAGCGATATTCATCCCCGGACGCAGGGTCAGGCGCAGACGCGGATCGTCACGCAGGATGGTTAACTGGCTGGCCGCGGGCCATGCCAGCACGTCGCACTCCCCGGTAAGCAGTTTGGATAATCTGCCGGTGCCGCCGGAGCCTAAATCCACCACCACCTGCGGCATCAGCGGCGTGCCGCGCCAGTAGTGCGGGTGGCGCTGCAGGCGAATATATTGCCCGGCGCGATACTCCTCCAGCTGGAACGGGCCGGTGCCTACCGGCTGGCGGTCAATCTGCTCCTGCTTGCCCTCGGCGGCAAGCTGGGTGGCATATTCCGAGGACATAACCGAGGCGTAGTGGGTCGCCAGGTGCCAGAGGAAAGAGGCATCCGGCCGCGAGAGGCTAAATTCCACCGTGCGGCTATCCAGCTTGCGGACATTTTTTACCGTGTCGGCAAACTGCAGGCTGTCGAAGTAGGGAAACTCCTCGCCGTTGATGTAGTGCCACGGATGCTGACGGTTAAAAATGCGCTGGAAGGTAAAGACCACATCGTCCGCATTCAGCTTGCGGGTGGGTTTGAACCAGGAGGTGGTCTGGAAGGTGACATCGTCGCGCAGGCGAAAACGGTAGGTCGCACCGTTATCCAGCACTTCCCAGCTTTCCGCCAGCTCCGGCACCAGCCGGTAGGTATAGGGATCAACGTCCAGCAGGCGGTCGTACAGCTGGGCCGCGAGCGTGTCGACAATCAGGCCGCTGCTCGCTTTCTGTGGGTTGAACGTATTCACTTGCCCGCTTACGCAGTAGACAAAGCCGCTGTCGCGGATATCAGCAGGCTGCGCAGGTACGGGCGCGGCAAATGCCGGGCTGCTGAACAGACCGAGCGCAATCAGGGACGAGAAAACCAGACGCATAATTTTTAAGGTTTTTAGATTCGATCTGCAAAGTGTATCGCACTTACGCCTGCTTCGTAAAAATGTCTGCGGGTAAGTGCTGATATTGTCAGCGCATCTGATGCTTTTTAAGCAATGCCCTTAATTGATGGTAGGTCAGGCCCAGCAGTTCGGCGGCGCGTTTCTGGTTAAATTTTGCCTCGTTCAGGCTCTGCTCCAGCAGCTGCTTTTCCTGATCGAGCTGAAACTGGCGTAAATCGAGCGGCAGGGTGAGAGAAGCCGCCGCACGGGGTGCCGCTTCTGGCTCCGCTTTAGGACGGAAAAAGGGATCGATAATGATATCGTCCAGTTCGGTTTCACTGCTGCCGTGACGATAGACCGACCGCTCGACCACGTTTTTCAGCTCGCGGATATTGCCCGGCCAGCGGTAGTTAAGCAGGGTCTCCCGGGCGCGCTCGCTGAAGCCCGGAAAGAGCGGCAGGCCGAGTTCGCGGCACATCTGGATAGCGAACTGCTCCGCCATTAACATGATATCGCTACGCCGCTCGCGCAGCGGAGGCAGGAGGACCACGTCAAAGGCCAGCCGGTCCAGCAGGTCGGCGCGGAACTTATCCTGTTCGACCATCTCCGGCAGGTTGGCGTTGGTAGCGCACACCAGGCGGACGTTCACCTGCAGCGGCTGGCTGCCGCCCACGCGCTCCAGCTCGCCATACTCAATGACGCGCAGCAGCTTCTCCTGCACCAGCATGGGCGCGGTGGCCAGCTCATCAAGAAACAGCGTGCCGCCGTCGGCCCGCTCAAAACGGCCCGGATGACGCTTCTGCGCGCCGGTAAAGGCCCCGGCCTCATGGCCAAAAAGCTCGGTATCCAGCAGATTTTCGTTCAGAGCGGCGCAGTTAAGCGAGATAAAGGGGCCGTCCCAGCGTTGGGAGAGATAGTGCAGGCGGTTGGCGATCAGCTCTTTACCTGTGCCGCGCTCGCCAATGATTAGCACCGGCTTATTCAGCGGCGCCAGGCGTGAAACCTGCTCCAGTACCTCCAGAAAGGCGTTGGCCTCGCCTAACAGGGTATCTTTAAATTCTGCCATGATGAAATTGACCATTATGTGGTGTGATTCACTAAGCGAGAGTAGGGACTAAGGGCGACAAAAGCAAGTCACACTATACAAATCAACAAGATAAAAAGTTGGCACGGCTTTTGTATTAACTCTGTAGCAGGGCTTAGCCCGATAACAGAACTATGAGGATCAAATTATGGGTATTTTTTCTCGTTTTGCCGACATCGTGAACGCCAACATCAACTCACTGCTGGAGAAAGCGGAAGATCCGCAGAAGCTGGTGCGTCTGATGATCCAGGAGATGGAAGATACGCTGGTTGAAGTGCGTTCTACCTCCGCCCGTGCGCTGGCCGAAAAGAAACAGTTAAGTCGCCGCATTGAACAGGCCACTGCCCAGCAGGCCGAATGGCAGGAAAAGGCCGAGCTGGCGCTGCGTAAAGAGAAAGACGATCTGGCGCGTTCGGCGCTGATTGAAAAACAGAAGCTGACGGATATTGTTGCCACCCTCGAGCACGAAGTGACGCTGGTGGACGAAACCCTGGCCCGTATGAAAAAAGAGATCGCCGAGCTTGAGAACAAGCTGAGCGAAACCCGCGCCCGTCAGCAGGCGCTGGCGCTGCGCCACCAGGCGGCAAGCTCGTCGCGCGACGTGCGCCGTCAGCTGGACAGCGGCAAGCTGGACGAAGCCATGGCCCGTTTCGAGTCGTTTGAACGCCGTATCGATCAGATGGAAGCAGAAGCCGAAAGCCACAGCTTTGGCAAACAGAAATCGCTGGATCAGCAGTTTGCCGATCTGAAAGCCGACGATGAAATCAGCGAGCAACTGGCCGCGCTTAAAGCCAGAATGAAACAAGATAATCAATAATAATCACAGCGGCGCCGGCGGGCGCCGTCACTCATAAGACAAGGAGTAGACATGAGCGCGCTTTTTCTTGCCATTCCGCTAACCATTTTTGTGCTGTTTGTTCTGCCGATTTGGCTCTGGCTCCACTACAGCAACCGTTCTTCCCGCGGCGAGCTGCCGCAAAGCGAGCAGCAGCGTCTGGGACAGTTAACCGACGACGCCAAAAAAATGCGTGAACGCATTCAGGCGCTGGAAGCGATCCTGGACGCGGAACATCCGAACTGGAGGGATCGCTAATGGCCGGACTGAATCTGAATAAAAAATTGTGGCGTATTCCCCAGAAGGGGATGGTGCGCGGGGTCTGCGCCGGGCTGGCGCATTATCTGGACGTGCCGGTGAAGCTGGTGCGGGTCGTCACCGTGCTCTCCATCTTCTTTGGCCTGGCATTTATCACCCTGGTGGCCTATATCATTTTATCCTTCGTGCTGGATCCAATGCCGGACGGCGCGCTGGACGGCGAGGACGCCCCCACCAGCAGCGAGCTGCTGGATGCGGTAGACGCCGAGCTGTCGGCAGGCGAAAAGCGCCTGCGTGAAATGGAGCGTTATGTGACCTCCGATACCTTTACGCTGCGAAGCCGTTTTCGTCAGCTTTAACGAAGAGAGATGCTATGAACCAACGCTGGCAACGGGCCGGACACAAGGTTAAACCGGGCCTGAAATTCGCAGGGAAGCTGGTTTTACTCACCGCACTCCGGTACGGCCCTGCGGGCGTAGCGGGCTGGGCGGTGAAATCCGTGGCGCGCAAGCCTGTGAGAATGTTGCTGGCGGTAGCGCTGGAGCCGATGCTTAAAAAGCTGGCAAACCGCGTCTCCGGCAAGCTTAAATAGTATCTGACGGCACGCGCCCACCGTGCCGTTTCCCCTCAGGGCTTTTATTCCCCCGCATTGATCCCCATGTAATATCTTTAAAAAAATAATTCCTTCAGGGCATAACAGGATGGCGATGAAGCGATTTAAAACTGAACTCAACTCGCTGGTTAACCGCGGGGTCGATCGTCACTTACGCCTGGCGGTCACCGGACTGAGCCGCAGCGGCAAAACGGCTTTTATTACCGCGATGGTTAACCAGCTGCTGAATCTGCATGCCGGAGCGCGTCTGCCGCTGTTAAGCGCGGTGCGTGAAGAGCGGCTGCTGGGCGTCAAGCGCGTCCCGCAGCGGGATTTCGGCATCCCGCGTTTTACCTACGATGAAGGGCTGGCCCAGCTGTACGGCACGCCGCCGAGCTGGCCGACGCCGACCCGCGGCGTCAGCGAGATCCGCCTCGCCCTGCGTTTTCGCTCTAATGACTCCCTGCTTCGCCATTTTAAAGACACTTCCACCCTCTATCTGGAAATTGTCGATTATCCCGGCGAATGGCTGCTCGATCTCCCCATGCTGACCCAGGATTACCTCAGCTGGTCGCGGCAGATGACCGGGCTATTGCAGGGGCAGCGGGCCGAGTGGTCCGCTCGCTGGCGCGCCCTTTGTGAAGGGCTGGATCCGCTGGCCCCGGCGGATGAAACCCGGCTGGCGGCCATTGCTGAAGCCTGGACCGATTACCTGCACCAGTGCAAAAACGAGGGGCTGCACTTTATTCAGCCGGGCCGTTTTGTGCTGCCTGGCGAAATGGCGGGCGCCCCCGCGCTGCAGTTCTTCCCCTGGCCAGACGTAGAGGCCACGGGCGAATCTAAGCTGGCCCAGGCGGATAAAAGCACCAACGCCGGAACGCTACGCGAGCGCTTCAACTACTATTGCGATAAGGTGGTCAAAGGGTTCTACACCAACCACTTTCTCCGCTTCGACCGCCAGATCGTGCTGGTCGACTGCCTGCAGCCTCTGAACAGCGGCCCGCAGGCCTTCAACGATATGCGCCTGGCGCTCACCCAGCTAATGCAGAGCTTCCACTACGGGCAGCGCACGCTCTTTCGCCGTCTCTTCTCCCCGGTTATCGATAAACTGCTGTTCGCCGCCACCAAGGCGGATCACGTCACGGTGGATCAGCACGCCAACATGGTGTCGCTGCTGCAACAGCTGGTGCAGGACGCCTGGCAAAATGCCGCCTTCGAAGGGATCAGCATGGACTGCCTGGGGCTGGCCTCGGTGCAGGCTACCCAGAGCGGCTTAATCGACGTCAACGGCGAAAAGATCCCGGCGCTGCGCGGCAACCGCCTGAGCGACGGCGAGCCGCTGACGGTCTACCCCGGCGAAGTGCCCGCCCGGCTACCCGGCCAGGCATTCTGGCAAAACCAGGGCTTCCAGTTCGAAGCATTTCGTCCGCAAACCATGAACGTTGACCAGCCGTTACCGCACATCCGCCTGGATGCGGCGCTGGAGTTTTTAATAGGAGATAAACTGCGATGACGGAACCGCTAAAACCGCGTATCGATTTTTCCGGGCCGCTGGAGCCGGAGCGTAGCGAAGCCTTTCGCGCCGCGCAGACCTTCGACGGCCCGCAGGCAGATAATTTTGCTCCCGCCATCACCGACCCCTTGCTGGCGGAAGAGGGGCCGGCCGAAGCGGTGGTCGAGCAGGCGCTGCGCCCGAAACGCAGCCTGTGGCGCAAAATGGTCACCGCCGGGCTGGCGCTGTTCGGCGTGAGCGTTGTGGGTCAGGGGGTGCAGTGGACAATGAACGCCTGGCAGACCCAGGACTGGGTGGCGCTGGGAGGCTGTGCCGCCGGGGCGCTGATTATTGGCGCCGGGGTAGGCTCCCTTGCCACCGAATGGCGCCGCCTGTGGCGCCTGCGCCAGCGCGCCCACGAGCGCGACGAAGCCCGCGATCTGCTCCACAGCCACGCTAACGGCAAAGGCCGCGAGTTTTGCGAAAAGCTGGCCCGCCAGGCGGGGCTGGATCAGTCGCACCCGGCGCTACAGCGCTGGTACGCCGCCATTCACGAAACGCAAAACGACAGGGAGGTGGTCTCCCTGTACGCCCATCTGGTGCAGCCGGTGCTGGATGCCCAGGCGCGCCGGGAGATCAGCCGTTCGGCGGCGGAATCGACGTTAATGATCGCCGTCAGCCCGCTGGCGCTGGTGGATATGGCTTTTATCGCCTGGCGCAATTTACGGCTTATTAATCGTATCGCCACCCTCTACGGCATTGAGCTGGGTTACTACAGCCGCCTGCGTCTGTTTCGCCTGGTGCTGCTGAACATTGCCTTTGCCGGCGCGACGGAGTTGGTACGCGAGGTGGGCATGGACTGGATGTCGCAGGATCTGGCCGCTCGTCTCTCCACCCGCGCCGCGCAGGGGATAGGCGCAGGTCTGCTGACCGCGCGTCTGGGGATCAAGGCGATGGAGCTCTGCCGCCCGCTGCCCTGGCTGGACGACGATAAGCCCCGGCTGGGGGATTTTCGCCGGGAGCTGATTGGCCAGCTGAAAGAGACGCTGAACAAAAAGCCGCAATAAGCCCATAGAGCGGTTGATATTTCCGCAGGCTGTCAATATTTGTTGACAGCTATCTTCCTGAATGTCGATATCTGGCTTATTATTTGAAGGTTACCGGCTTATAGGTGTTTTCCCATGCGTCTGGAAGTTTTTTGTAAGGACCGTCTCGGCCTGACCCGCGAATTACTCGATCTGCTTGTTTTACGTAGCATTGATCTGCGTGGCATTGAGATCGATCCGGTCGGCAAGATTTACCTCAATTTCGCTGAAATCGAATTTGATACATTCAGTAGCCTGATGGCGGAGATCCGCCGTATCACTGGCGTTACGGATGTACGTACCGTTCCCTGGATGCCTTCCGAGCGGGAGCATCTGGCGCTGAGCGCGCTGCTGGAAGCGATGCCGGAGCCTTTCTTATCGCTCGATCTGAAAAGCAAAATCGAGCGTGCCAACCTCGCCAGCTGCCAGCTCTTTGGCCTGGAGTCGGCCAACCTGAGCAATCACACCGCGCCACAGCTTATTCCGGGCTTTAATTTTCAGCGCTGGCTCGAAAGCAATCCACAATCCACCCACAGCGAACATGTGGTGATCCACGGCCAGAACTTCCTGATGGAGATCACCCCGGTGTACCTGCAGGGTGAGAGCGAAGCCAGCGTCCTCACCGGTGCGGTGATTATGCTGCGCTCAACTATCCGCATGGGCCGCCAGCTGCAGAATCTTACCAGCCAGGATGTGGGTGCCTTCAGCCAGATCATCGCCGTGAGCGCGAAGATGCGTCACGTTGTCGACCAGGCGCGTAAGCTGGCGAACCTGAGCGCGCCGCTGCTGATTACCGGCGATACCGGTACGGGCAAAGATCTGCTGGCGCACGCGGTGCATCAGGCCGGCCCGCGAGCGGGCAAGCCTTACCTCGCCCTGAACTGCGCCTCCATTCCGGAGGATGCGGTGGAGAGCGAGCTGTTCGGCCACGCGCCGGAAGGGAAAAAAGGCTTCTTCGAACAGGCCAACGGCGGTTCGGTGCTGCTGGATGAGATTGGCGAAATGTCGCCGCGGATGCAGGCCAAGCTGCTGCGCTTCCTTAACGACGGTACCTTCCGCCGGGTGGGGGAAGATCATGAAGTGCATGTGGATGTGCGGGTGATTTGCGCCACCCAGAAGAACCTGGTGGAGCTGGTGCAAAAAGGGGTCTTCCGGGAAGATCTCTACTATCGCCTTAACGTGCTGACCCTGAATATCCCGCCGCTGCGCGACTGCCCGCAGGACATCATGCCGTTAACCGAGCTCTTTGTGGCCCGCTTTGCCGATGAGCAGGGCATTCCGCGGCCGAAGTTTTCTGCCGATCTGAGCAATGTGCTGACCCGCTACGGTTGGCCGGGCAACGTTCGCCAGCTCAAAAACGCCATTTACCGCGCCCTGACGCAGCTGGAAGGTTTTGAGCTCCGTCCGCAGGATATTCTGCTGCCGGATTACGACGCCGGATCGGTGGCGGTGGGAGAAGAGGCGATGGAAGGCTCGCTGGACGATATTACCAGCCGCTTTGAACGCTCGGTGCTGACCCAGCTCTATCGCAGCTACCCCAGCACGCGCAAGCTGGCGAAGCGTCTTGGGGTGTCTCATACCGCGATTGCGAACAAACTGCGCGAATACGGCCTGAGCCAGAAAAAAGGTGAAGAGTCATAAACGAAAAAAGCCTCCGCAGGGAGGCTTTTTTTTGCGTTTTGCGCTTAGGCTTTCAGGCTTTCCAGCGCGGCAGCATAGTCCGGCTCGGTGGTGATCTCATTCACCAGCTGGCTGAAGACGACGTTGTCGTTTTCGTCGATAACGACCACAGCACGTGCGGTCAGCCCTTTCAGGGCGCCTTCGGCGATACCCACGCCGTAGTTTTCGAGGAAGTCCGGGTTACGCAGGGTAGACAGGGTGATAACGTTGCTCAGGCCTTCTGCACCGCAGAAGCGGGACTGGGCGAACGGCAGGTCGGCAGAGATGCACAGCACCACGGTGTTGTCCATTTCGGTCGCCAACTGGTTGAATTTACGCACGGAGGCGGCGCACACGCCGGTGTCGATGCTCGGGAAAATGTTAAGCACTTTACGTTTGCCGGCAAACTGGCTCAACGCGACGTCGGACAGATCTTTTGCCACGAGAGTAAAAGCCTGCGCCTTGCTACCAGCCTGCGGAATAGCGCCTGCAACAGAAACCGGATTGCCCTGAAAATGTACGAGTTGTGACATGGATATCTTCCTGTTTACATATAGTTAACGTCGCCGCTAGTGTATGACATCCGCTGATAACACGGCAAACCCTATTTATGATAAGTCGCCCTACAGGAGTAAGTCATGAGAACCCTTAAGGTTTATGAAGAAGCCTGGCCTCTGCATACGCCGTTTGTTATCTCCCGGGGAGCCCGCAGCGAAGCCTGCGTGGTGGTGGTTGAAATTGAGGAAGAGAGCGTTAAAGGGGTTGGCGAGTGCACGCCATACCCGCGCTACGGCGAGAGCGTAAATTCGGTGATGGCGCAGGTAATGGCCCTCGGGCCGCAAATCGAGCGGGGGATGACCCGTGAAGGCCTGCAGGCCGCGCTGCCCGCAGGAGCGGCCCGCAATGCGCTGGACAGCGCTCTGTGGGACCTGGCGGCGCGCCGCCAGGCGTTACCGCTGGCGCATCTGGCAGGAAGTCAGCCCCCGCAAAGCGTGATTACCGCTCAGACCGTGGTGATCGGCGAGCCGGCGCAGATGGCGGCCAGCGCCCAGGCGCTCTGTGCCTCTGGCGCGCGCCTGCTGAAAGTGAAGCTGGATGACCATCTGATTAGCGAGCGGATGATCGCCATTCGCGCCGCCGCGCCGGAGGCAACCCTTATCGTCGATGCCAACGAGTCCTGGCGCGTAGAGGGGCTGGCGGCCCGCTGTCAGCTGCTGGCCGATTTGGGGGTGGCGATGCTCGAGCAGCCCCTCCCGGCGGGAGAGGATGCAGCGCTGGAGAACTTTATCCATCCGCTGCCCATCTGCGCCGACGAAAGCTGCCACACCCGGGAAAGCCTGGCGGGGCTGAAAGGCCGCTACGAAATGGTGAACATCAAGCTGGATAAAACCGGCGGGCTGACCGAGGCGCTGGCGCTGGCGCAGGAAGCACGCCAGCATGGGTTTGATCTGATGCTTGGCTGTATGCTCTGCACCTCAAGGGCCATTAACGCCGCGCTACCCCTGGCCTCGCAGGTGACCTTTGCCGATCTGGACGGCCCGACCTGGCTGGCGGTCGATGTCTCGCCCGCGCTGCGTTACACCACCGGGACGCTCTATCCCTGAGCCTCCCAGCGCAGCAGATCCGTCATCGCCTGCAGGTACTTTTCACTGGCTTCATCGGACGACACCGGCGGGAACTCCGCCGTAATACAGGGCAGGCCGAGGTCGGCGCACCAGCTCCCGAACGAGCCTGGGGTCGCGTACCCGACGCTGGTCACCAGCGGCAGCGCAAAGGCCTGCGCCAGCCAGCTTCCCAGCGCGGAGTGGGCGGGATCTTCTATGCAGGCCAGCGGATCGTGAAACGACACCACCCAGGCGGGATGCAGCTTATGGATCAGCTGGCACAGGGCCTGGGTTTCGGGCTCTGAACCCGGCTTTTCGCCGGTGAGCAGCACCACGTCACGCGCCTCTGCCGCGCTGTTCCAGCGATAGACCGTCTCGCCCGCCCGCCAGTTGGCTGCCGGGAAGTTGCGGTTCAGATCCACTCCGCGGGCGTTGGCGCGCAGACCCAGCTGACACCCATCCGGGTTCACCGCCAGGATCACATGGTGGCGGCGACGCGCCGGTGCCAGGGTGCGCAGAGCGCAGGAGAGGGTTACGACTGACGAGTTCTCATCCCCGTGGGTGCCGGCAATAATCAGGCCGCTGTCGCGATCGGCCTGCGGGGCGGGAAACCAGAGCAGCGGCGCGCCCAGGAACGAGCGGCCATAATGCTCGGTTCCCGGCGGAAAAGCACCGCGTTCTGTTCTGGGGCGGGTAAGGGGCATAGGGATTCCTGATGGTAAACGTGCTTACTGGCAGTGTTGTGCAAAACTCATGGTTAATCAAATAGTTTCACTCTGGTTTGAAACCCGGCCCATATCAACTTTCGACGGGAAGTTGTTTGCATTTCTCTGTTCCAAAACAAATAATTAGCCATCTGCTCGTTAGCCACCATTTCAAAGGGGATCTCATGAAGCATCCTGTTTCGCTGCTCACTTCTGCTTTATTACTCTGCGGCCTCTCATCACATACCTTCGCTGCCGATATTCCCGCCGGCACGCAGCTGGCGTCCAAACAGGAGCTGGTTCGTCACATTAAAGATGAGCCCGCGTCGCTCGATCCTGCAAAAGCGGTAGGACTCCCCGAGATCCAGGTTATACGCGATCTGTTCGAAGGGCTGGTGAATCAGAATGAGAAGGGGGAGCTGGTTCCGGGCGTCGCCGCCCGCTGGCAGAGTAATGATAACCGCGTCTGGACCTTTACCCTGCGGGATGACGCCCGCTGGTCAGACGGGACGCCGGTAACGGCGCAGGACTTCGTCTACAGCTGGCAGCGGCTGGTTGATCCGAAAACCACGTCGCCATTCGCCTGGTTTGCCGCGCTGGCCGGCATCAACAACGCCCAGGCCATCATCGATGGTAAAGCGACGCCATCGCAGCTTGGCGTAACGGCGGTGGATAAGCGCACCCTGCGCATCCAGCTCGATAAACCGCTGCCCTGGTTTGCCAATCTCACCGCCAGCTTCGCTTTCTACCCGGTACAGAAAGCCAACGTTGAGAGCGGCAAAGAGTGGACCCGTCCCGGCGAGCTGGTGGGTAACGGCGCCTATGTGCTGAAAGAGCGCGTGGTTAACGAAAAGCTGGTGGTAGAGCCGAACAGCCATTACTGGGATAACGGCAAAACGGTGCTGCAAAAAGTGACCTTTATGCCCATCAATCAGGAGTCCTCCGCCACCAAGCGTTATCTGGCAAACGACATCGATATCACCGAATCTTTCCCGAAAAACCTCTATCAAAAGCTGTTGAAAGATATCCCGGGCCAGGTCTACACGCCGCCGCAGCTGGGCACCTACTATTACGCCTTTAATACCCAGAAGGGGCCGACCGCGGATCCCCGCGTGCGCCTGGCGTTAAGCATGTCCATCGATCGCCGTATCATCGCAGATAAGGTGTTGGGCACCGGCGAAAAACCGGCATGGCATTTCACCCCGGACGTCACCGCCGGCTTTACGCCAGAGCCGTCGCCTTTCGAACAGATGTCTCAGGAGGAGATGAATGCCCAGGCAAAAACCCTGCTGCAGGCGGCAGGATATAATCCTCAGCGTCCGCTGAAGTTAAACCTGCTGTATAACACTTCTGAAAATCACCAGAAAATCGCCATCGCGGTGGCCTCCATGTGGAAGAAAAACCTCGGCGTGGACGTTAAGCTGCAAAACCAGGAGTGGAAAACCTATATCGATAGCCGTAACACCGGCAATTTCGATGTGATCCGCGCCTCTTGGGTTGGGGATTACAACGAGCCTTCTACCTTCCTGTCGCTGCTGACCTCCACCCATACGGGGAACATCTCGCGCTTCAGCGATCCGGCCTATGACAAGGCGATTGCCCAGGCCTCGCAGGAGACCACGGAAAAAGCGCGCAATGTGGATTACAACGCCGCAGAGAAAATACTGGCGGAAAAAGCCCCGATAGCGCCTATTTATCAGTACACCAACGGGCGTTTAATTAAGCCGTGGGTGAAAGGCTATCCGATTAATAACCCGGAAGATGTGGCCTACAGCCGAACGATGTATATCGTGAAGCACTAATAACTATTCCCGCCGGGCATAAGCTCGAAAATGAAAGCTGGCGCAAATTGCTGCGCCAGTTTTTTTATATTTTATCTCATCTACGATCTGCCTTTAATTATTACATATCTGTAATTAATAAGATTCTCTGTCATATTTTGAAGGGTAATATTCTTAGAAAAAATCTCATTGCAAATCAGAGATCTGCCAGCTTGAACAGGATTGTTGATTTATACTATCATCCCTTGCAGAGAGTGACCTTTCACCCATCATCACTTCTGAGGAACGGAATCCTATGTCTGACCTGGTCCAGCGCGAAATACCCGGAATTCTACCTTCACCACTTCCGCCCCATATCGATAGTATCGAGAAGAAAGATGAATTGCCGCTTAAAGGACTGGTCGTCTGTGAATTCAATAATTGCAGGAATAAGCGGCCTTATCTGAAAGGGCAAATGGCTGCCCTGACCGCAATCTGATTTTCCACTCCGACTGGAACCATCATGAATACACACACTGAACACCACCTTAAAGCAGGCGGCGACCCGCGCACCCTTGCGGATTATATTTCCCTGCGGGAAGAGATGAACAAGCTGACCCATCCGGCGCGTCCGGACGTCAACTGGCAGCAGGTAGAAAACCTCTGCCTGTCGCTGTTTGAACACAGCGGGGTCGATCTGCAGTCCGGCGCCTGGTATACCCTCGCAAGAGCGCAGCAGGCCGGGCTTACCGGCATGAATGAAGGGCTGCGGATCCTGGATAATCTCATCTCACGACACTGGGACAACCTCTGGCCGCAGCCGGCGCGTGCGCGAACGGACATCCTGGGCGCGCTCGGTAAAAGGCTGCAGCAGGTGATGCGTACGCTCACCCTGACTACAACCGATCCCGGCGAACTACAGCAGGCGCAGGCGCATCTGAACGCAATGGCGGACAGGCTTCAGGGGCTGGAGCTAAAGCAGGCCGGCGAGCTTGAGGCCCTGCGTAGCCTGATCCACAGCGCGGCGGCGCGGTTCGAAAAGAGCGAAAACAGACCACAAACGGATGTTACCGTGCCGGACGAGGTCGGTGTACCGGCCGGGCTTTGCGAACCGGCAGAGCAAGATATCGCCCGGCCCGAACCGCCGGTGAACACGGAATATGTAAAAGAAAGCCAGGCGCCTGCCAGGCGCTGGAAGCCGTTTGTCGCCGGGATGCTGACCATGCTGGCGCTGGCGGTAATAGCCGGATGGAGCTGGCGGGCGCTAAATCCGCCAGAGCTCCCGGTATTCGCTACTGAACAGCCCGCGCCGTTACCACAGCACTCAGCCGACGCCGGGATCCGCCAGACGCAACAGGCGCTAACGCGCCTTTCACAGTTAAAGCCCGACTGGGCCGTCAGCTATGGCGATAACCTTGTACAACAGGCGCACAGGCTGTGGCCGGAGCAGGCGAAACCGCTGGTACAACAGTGGCAACAGCAGTTAACGACGACCGTCCTCCCGCCCGAAAAGATGCGCGGCTGGCATCAGGGGATGATGCAGCTTGAGCAGCTGGCGAACCGGCTTAACGCTCTGGATGAGCAGAAGGGCAAATACATTACGGTGAGCGAGCTGAAGTCTGCGGTTTTTGCCATGTCGCAGTCATTTAACAGCGCCACGCCGGCAGAGGAGGAACTGCGCAAATTAGCTGAAATAGCGCAGGGGCAGCCCTGGCCTGCTGCGCAGCAAACCCAGATGGAGCAGCATCTGCAGCAGCTGATTGTTCGCTATGCGTTGCTGAAAGCTAAAAAGGATGAATAACCCGCGGTTATTTAAATCGTCCTGCAAAAGCGGCGGGCGTTAATAACACAGGGATATATTTATTTTAACCTGGCCCAGGGTGGTTATTTTCTGAGTGGAATCGGCATTTTATATTGCAGCGTGCAGCGCATATAAAATACCACTCTTTATCGGTAGGACCGCCAAAAACATTAGCGCTTTTAATGTATAAAATGATTTAAGCGCTGCTTAATATTAGTGAGGGAACCACCTTCCATGCTTAACTTAATAAGCTGTACGCTTTTTTATTTACTCAATAACCTGCTGCAGGATAACGCACCAGGCACCATAAAAGGCTAAAAGTTGCCATAAAGATAAATTTCCAGCATAAAATATCAGCTTATGTAAAATCATGTTCCGCTATTATCAAAAGCTACCGGTCGTTAAAATTGAGATGAAAAATAAAAAGGTGGATGCTATAAAATTAATAACAATATAATCGCACCTGCGGATTTCATTATGCTTAAGAACATAAGTGTAAGAACCTTTATTCTTATCTACCTCATCGCTCTTTTTTTAATCATCAACGCTGTGGTCTATTTTTCAACCGACAGAGTAACGCTGCTCATTACGCTAAATATATTGTTCCTGCTCGCCTTTTTATTGCTGTTTACCTATCTGACTCAATTTCTTGTGAAGCCGATCAATATGGTGAAAAAAAGTATTGAAGAAGTTGTCTCCGGCAATCTGGGCGTTGTCATTCCTGAATTTGGTAATAACTGTGCGGGACGATTAATCCCCGGTATTAATACGCTTTCCGGCAATATTGCCACTCTGGTCAGTGAAATCCGCGCCTCTTCCCGCACGGCGATGACCCTTTCAGAGCAGCTGGCGGCCCGCAGCGCGGCGCTGTCGGCCAAAACGGAACAGCAGTCGGCTTCTCTGGTAGAGACGGCCGCCAGCATGGAGCAGATGGCCTCTTCTACCCGCAATACGGCTGAAAATACCCGCCTCGCCAGCGAGAGGGCGAACATCGCCACCCAGCAGGCGAGAAAAGGGGGAGAGCTGATGGGGCAGGTGGCCAACAATATGAGCTCCATTACCGACTGTGCTCAGCAGATGACTGAGATCATCTCGATGATCGACGGCATCGCCTTCCAGACCAATATTCTGGCGCTAAACGCGGCGGTAGAAGCCGCCCGGGCCGGCGATCATGGTAAGGGCTTCTCGGTGGTTGCCGGAGAAGTGCGCAGCCTGGCACATCGTAGTGCCGAAGCGGCCAAAAGCATTAAATCCCTGATCGATGTCACCAGCCATAATGTCAGCCAGGGGGTGATGGTGGTGGCGGATGCAGAAAAAAATATGCAGGAGATCGTGAGCGGTTCCGGGCTGGTGAGCCAGCTTATGGACGAAATCTCCACCTCCACCAGCGAGCAGGATAAAGGCATTGCCCAGATTACTCTGGCCTTGAGCGACCTTGAGAGCGTCACCCAAAGCAATGTCGCGATGGTTGATGAGCTGTCGGAGTCATCCGCGGTGATGAAAAATCAGGTGGTGGAGCTTCAGGCCCGCACCCGCAATTTTCGTCTGGCCCGGGATGGCGCCCCGGCGCCTGTTGCTCAGGTTATCAGCCCCCCGGCACATGCCTGATAAATCATTAGCCTGGCGCGTGCCAGGCTTTTTTATGAACAAATTCAGCGCGATGGTCATGTAATCTGTTGCTTAACATGCCAGGGTGGCTAGACTGACAACAGGTTTGCGAAAGGCGGAGGCGCTGTGGAAGGTATCAAAGGATCGGAAGTAAACGTTCCGGACGCGGTATTTGCGTGGATCCTCGACGGAAAAGGCGGCGCAAGACCGCTGGAAGATAACGATATTATCGATCGTGAACATCCCTGCTGGCTGCACCTGAACTATACCCAGTCAGAGAGCGCGGAATGGCTGGCATCCACGCCGCTGCTGCCCAACAACGTGCGCGATGCGCTGGCGGGCGAAAGCCTGCGCCCGCGGGTGACGCGCATGGGTGAGGGGACATTAATAACCCTGCGCTGCATCAATGGCAGCACGGATGAACGTCCGGACCAGCTGGTGGCAATGCGTGTCTATATGGACGAGCGGCTTATTGTCTCAACCCGTCAGCGAAAAGTGCTGGCGCTGGACGACGTGGTCAACGATCTGAAAGAGGGCAGTGGCCCGGAGGATTGCGGCGCCTGGCTGGTGGATGTCTGCGATGCCCTGACCGATCACGCCAGCGAATTTATTGAAGAGCTGCACGATAAAATCATCGACCTCGAAGATAATCTGCTCGATCAGCAAATCCCCCCGCGCGGTTTTCTGGCCCTGTTACGTAAGCAGCTGATCGTGATGCGGCGTTACATGGCTCCGCAAAGGGATGTCTATGCCCGCCTGGCGAGTGAGCGCCTGAGCTGGATGAGTGACGACCAGCGTCGGCGGATGCAGGATATTGCCGACCGGCTCGGACGCGGGCTCGATGAGATCGACGCCTGTATTGCCCGAACCGCCATCATGACTGATGAAATTACCCAGGTGACCCAGGAGTCGTTGTCCCGACGCACCTATACCATGTCGCTGATGGCGATGGTCTTTTTACCCAGCACCTTTTTAACGGGCCTGTTTGGCGTCAACCTTGGCGGGATCCCGGGCGGTGATTTCCGGTTCGGCTTTTCCGTCTTCTGTATCATGTTAGTAGTTTTAATCGGTGGTGTTGCGTGGTGGTTGCATCGCAGTAAATGGTTGTAAATTTACATTTTTCTCCGGTATATCCGGCCTTAAAACGCCATTTTAATTGAGCGAAGTCAATAAAATCCCCGCCGGGAAGGTGCACTATTCATCTCGCAGGTGAATGCAACGTCAAGCGATGGGCGTTGCGCTCCATATTGTCTTACTTCCTTTTTTGAATTACTGCATAGCACAATTGATTCGTACGACGCCGACTAAATAGTCGGCTTTTTTTTTGCCTGCCGTTCAGCAGCGTCTACCCTGAAAGAGTCAACCTGACGCCTGGAGGGTAATATGACCTGTCTGTTAACTCTGCTTTTGTGGCAACCGCGGCAATCGGACCCGGTGCCTACCGATCCGGTTCCAGTTCCCGATCCGATACCCCGTCCGCAGCCTATGCCCGATCCGCCACCGGACGAAGTTCCCATTAAAATGTCGCATCGTAAGCGCAGATCTGCGAGGATACGCGCCTGCTGAACGTGAGCCTTTTAATGCGAGAATAATTGTGACCGCTTTTTCAACACTGAATGTACTGCCTGCCGCCCAGCTCGATAATCTTAACGAGCTGGGCTACCTGACAATGACGCCTGTCCAGGCAGCCGCGCTGCCGGCGATCCTCGAAGGACGTGATGTGCGCGTGCAGGCGCAAACCGGCAGTGGGAAAACGGCCGCATTTGGTCTCGGGCTGTTACAGCAGATTGACGCCAGCCTGTTCCAGACCCAGTCGCTGGTGCTCTGCCCGACGCGCGAGCTGGCGGATCAGGTGGCGAACGAGCTGCGCCGCCTGGCGCGCTTTCTGCCGAATACCAAAATTCTGACCCTCTGCGGCGGCCAGCCGTTCGGCGCGCAGCGCGACTCTTTGCAGCATGCGCCGCATATTATTGTCGCCACGCCGGGACGCCTGCTCGATCACCTGCAAAAGGGCACCGTCTCCCTTGATGCCCTGCAAACCCTGGTTCTCGACGAAGCCGACCGCATGCTGGATATGGGCTTTAGCGATGCCATTAACGAGGTGATCCGCTTTGCCCCCGCGTCGAAACAGACGCTGCTCTTCTCGGCGACCTGGCCGGACGCTATCGCTGCCATCAGTGGCCGGGTGCAGCAGAACCCGTTAACCATTGAGATCGACTCCGTAGAAGCGCTGCCCGCCATTGAGCAACAGTTCTTTGATACCACCCAGCGGGGCAAAATTCCGCTGTTACAAAAGCTGCTCAGCGTGCATCAGCCCGCCTCCTGCGTGGTCTTCTGTAATACAAAAAAAGATTGCCAGGCAGTGTGCGACGCCCTGAATGACGCCGGACAGAGCGCCCTGTCGCTGCACGGCGACCTGGAGCAGCGCGATCGCGACCAGACGCTGGTCCGTTTTGCCAACGGCAGCGCGCGCGTGCTGGTGGCAACCGACGTTGCCGCCCGCGGTCTGGATATTAAATCCCTCGAGCTGGTGGTGAACTACGAGCTGGCGTGGGATCCGGAAGTTCACGTGCACCGCATTGGTCGTACCGCCCGTGCGGGCAACAGCGGGCTGGCGCTAAGCTTCTGCGCGCCGGAAGAGGCGCAGCGCGCCAACATTCTGGCCGAGATGCTGAACATCAAGCTGAACTGGGTCAATGCCCCGCAGGATGTCACTATCAAGCCGCTGAAGGCCGAGATGGCAACCCTGTGTATTGATGGCGGTAAAAAGGCCAAAATGCGTCCGGGCGATGTGCTGGGTGCCCTGACCGGTGATATGGGGCTGGACGGTGCGGATATCGGTAAAATCGCCGTGCATCCGGCGCATGTCTATGTGGCGGTGCGTCAGTCGGTGGCGCAAAAGGCGTGGAAAGGGCTGCAGAACGGTAAAATCAAAGGCAAAACCTGCCGGGTTCGCCTGCTGAAATAGGCGCTTAAAAACGCGTCTCAGACCGGGGTCTGAGACGCATCACATTACTTCACTTCAACCACGTTCAGACGCATCTCATCCAGCTGAGCGTCATCCTCTTCCGGCTGCCAGCCCGCAGGCTGCATCGGGATCTCTTCCCGGTCAAAGGCTAAATCGCCGCCGTTCACCACTTCAGCGCCGTGTTTAATGCCCTTGAAGTCGAACAGATTGATATCGCTCAGGTGCGACGGCACCACGTTCTGCATGGCGCTGAACATGGTTTCGATACGGCCCGGGTAGCGTTTATCCCAGTCGCGCAGCATGTCGGCAATCACCTGACGCTGCAGGTTTGGCTGCGAGCCGCAGAGGTTGCACGGAATAATCGGGAAGGCTTTGGCTTCAGCAAAGCGCTCAATATCCTTCTCGCGGCAGTAGGCCAGCGGGCGGATAACGATATGTTTGCCGTCATCGCTCATCAGCTTGGGCGGCATGCCCTTCATTTTGCCGCCGTAGAACATGTTCAGGAACAGGGTCTGCAGGATGTCGTCCCGGTGATGGCCCAGCGCGATTTTAGTCGCGCCCAGCTCGGTGGCGGTGCGATAGAGAATACCGCGGCGCAGGCGGGAGCAGAGCGAGCAGGTGGTTTTACCTTCCGGGATCTTATCTTTCACGATGCCGTAGGTGTTCTCTTCGACAATCTTGTACTCCACACCCTGCTGCTCGAGGTATTCCGGCAGGATATGCTCCGGGAAGCCCGGCTGTTTCTGGTCAAGGTTGACGGCGATGAGCGAGAAATTGACCGGCGCGCTCTGCTGCAAATTACGCAGGATCTCCAGCAGGGTATAGCTGTCCTTACCGCCGGACAGGCAGACCATAATGCGGTCGCCCTCTTCAATCATGTTGTAATCCGCAATGGCCTCGCCGACGTTGCGGCGCAGACGCTTCTGCAGTTTATTCAGGTTGTACTGCTCTTTCTTTGTAATGTCTTGATTTTGTTGCATTTATTGCTACCTGTGGAACCAAAAGGGGCATATAAGGGGCAAAGTTTCTCAAAGTGCCAGCTTGTCGTTCAGCATCAGCACCTGCTCGCCATTCAATTCTTCAATCCACGCACCGTAGACTTCATAGACCATTTGCACGTTTTCGTGCCCCATCTGGTTCGCTATAAAAGACGGGTTAGCACCGGCTGACAAAAGCCAACAGGCAAAAGTATGTCGCGTATGGTACGGATTACGGCGACGAATTCCAGCACGTTTTACAGCGGCGTTGAATCTGGCGCCAATACTCGACAAAGAGTAGTAGGGTTTTTGCTCTCCCTTACGCATCCTGGGCATGAAAACAAAATGCACTTTTTGATACTCCATCGAACCGTACTCACGATGATGAAAAACTATCTCTGTTTTCGGCTGCAGGGCGGTAATTGCGCGTTGTGCTTTTAAAGCTTCCAGCGCGGGCTCAAGCAGAGCTATGACGCGATCGCCGGCAATTGTTTTAGGAGGAACGAACATACCTAAAGCGTTAAGGTTGCGTTGAACATGCACAGTGCCTTTTTCAAGATCGATGTCTTCCCATGCAAGAGCCGCCAGTTCGCCATGCCGCAGACCTGAGTAAACAGCGAATTTCCACATGTTCTGGCTCTGCCCACGCTCACATGCCATAAGCGTAGAGAACTCCTGTTTACTGAACGGATCGGGTTTAATTCTGCCTTTCTGGAGCTTCTTAATACCCTCATAGGGTTTATTTTTTATGAAGCCGGAGTGATGGGCGAACCGAAGCAAAGAGCAGAGCAGGGACACGTAGTTATTTACGGTCCTGACTGTACGGCCTTGCTTGTTGCCTCTGGGGTTGGCGTAGTAGAGGGTTTCACCGTTCAACAACTCGTTTCTGTAATTCAAAATGTCACTATGGCGAATTGATGAAATCGGAGTTCCGCCATTTATAATGTGGACCAGCGTGTCTAACTGTGAGCGTGTCTTCCGCATCGTATTGGCGCTGATTTCCGTTTCTTTAATGCTGGTCCACAGGTCTCACAGTTCAGAAAAGGTTTTGACTGTAACTGTAGTCACCACTTTTTGACTCTTACGCGAAGAGGGGAAACGTTGGTGGTAGGCGAACTCACCTAAATTGATTTCGCTAACGATCAACGCCCGTAGATTTCCCGCCTTCTTAATGTTGGCTGGAGAGTTAACCCAGCCTTTCAAAATCTCACGGCAACGCTTCCCTCTGAACATGAACCAGATACAGATGTTTTTCCCTCTGATTTCCACGCCTGTAGGTAAAGCAGCCATCTTTAAAAATCCCGTACATAATTATTTATAGTCTGGTAGTTGTACCAGGTTGTTCCTCTTTTGCTGTCCTTATCACCTTTTGATGAGACGCGCTTGAAGTGGACACCCTCAATCCAACCACCCTGGCGGTAATTAGCAATCTGAGCCTTCCTCAGACCTGTCAGGGCTGTTATCAGAACTGTACGTTCAAAAATTATTCGGTAGAGAATGATGGCCAGCGCAAAGCGTTGTCTTATGCAAAGTCTTGGCTGAACAATTTCGGATCCGGTTGCGCTTGTTTCGTTTTCAGTGGCAGCCCTGGGACGGTAAAAACCATCTTGCTGCAGCGATAGGGAATGCTCTCCTAGCTCAGCACAAAAGCGTTCTGATTATTACCGTTGCTGACCTCATGATCGAGTTCAAAGCGGGGTTCAATGGTGGAAAATCTGAGGCCGAACTAATGGAGCAGATGTCGCGTGTCGATATGTTAGTTCTCGATGAAGTTGGCGTTCAGATGTACTCACAATATGAAAAGATCATATTGCATCAGGTCATTGATCGTCGGACAGCAATGCTAAAACCCGTAGGAGTGCTGACCAATCTGAAGGAAGCGGAGTTAACTCACGCCCTTGGTGAGCGGGCGCTGGATCGCCTTCGAATGGGAAATGGATTACGGATTAATTTTGACTGGAGAAGCTATCGAGGAAGTAATCATTCTTAATTAAAACTGACGTTGCCTAGAAAAATGGCAACGTCATGACTGATTGACGCATAAATATAAAGAGCAAACAATTAACTTGTTTTTTTGCTATTTAATTTCGCTTCAGAATAAATCCCCCATTTTTTATTTAGCCTTTTTTGGACAATTTTATAAACCGATGGCAATGTTGCTGGGGCCTTCTCAATAGCGGAATTATAATCCAGCATCAAAAGTAGAGTATCCGACTCAGGATATCCTTTTGCTGATATTGACTCCACTCTGGTAAATATTTCCTCAATGGCGGATGCTGCATTTTTATAAGAAAGAAATAACCCAAGTGCGTCCGTTGAAATGATGAAAACCATCAAGGCAATCATCGAGCGAGATATAAATATTAAACTTTCAATATCAAAAATAGTAATTGCTGCACCAGTCACTAAAAACATTAAAATCACAAAAACAAATAACAAGAAACCCATTGCCCTTGCGCTAGCTTTCTGTAAGTAACATGTCCAATAGGAGGATTCTTCAATCATTTCAACTAATCGCTTATAACCAGGTTTTTCACGTGTCGCGAAATGGTCTTCTTCTCGACGTAATGAATCTTTATTAAGGTCAACATTGAATTTGTCTCTTATGCGAAGATTTTGACCAGCTGATGGTATGGCATTTAAGCCACTAATTAATAGTACCGCACGTCTGGCTTGGTCCCCTGCAGAACGATGTCTTTGTTGGTTTTGGCTTATGAAGAACCAACTCAACATACATATAAAACCGACCATTGCGAACCAAAACAATACTTCATTTTTATTGAAATAGACGGAGATTGCTGCGAGAAAAGATATCAAAAACTGGTGTCCCATCATCCAGATTTGTAAGCGCTCTGCTTTGTCTGACTCAGCTCTTTGATAGCTAAGGAGTCTATTTACACCAAATTCACTCTCAACTTCTCGCAATCTATTCTCTATGAATTCTTTTTTTCCTGCCATATAACTTTTGATATCACCCCCATGAATATTAGCTAATGTTTTCTTAAGGTCGGCATATTTGCTGGAGAACTCACTGTCAACATTTAATTCATTTTTAAAAATAAGCATATCTCTACCCCATTGGCGATGAGGTTCACAGATGTGCACATGATATTTATTTGATTCATCAATGTATTTTGTCAAATAGTATCTAGGAGTGGTATCACATTTTTCACTAACCTTGTAACCTAAGTGCTTTAGTTTATTAACTATATCTTCAATATCACCCCATTCGCAAAGTGATATTAGGATGTCAATAATAGGCTTCCCGCAAAGTCCATTTACGGCAGTTGATCCGACGTGATCAATGTAGACGGTTGATGGTTTTATAGCATTCTTTAATTTTTCTGCCTCTTCTAGAAACTGATTAGACCAGGCGGGATTATGTTCACTAATTAAAATTTTATTCACCAAGTACTCCAATCCATTAAAATATAAAAATTGTTCCTAATCTACTAACTTACTCTTTCTCAAAATCACAGAGTAAATAACAAATTACACTACTAATAGAAAAATTCTATCTAACATGATATTACGTTCACTATTTCAATCCAACAAAAGATTGATGGTTCTATATTCAGTCCAAAGTGGAGTGCACTTCAATCAAGTAACAGACACACCGCTGAATTTCTGAGACCTACCAAAAATAGTAGTAATCTTAAAGAGCTCCTTAGCTTTAGAAAGAGGAGAAATTTTATGTCTGTTTGTCAATAAGTTGTTAGGTTGGGTTGTAAGTTAACCAATTAGATTAGTTGTTTAACCTTGATCAAAAAATAGCTTTTATGACTGGAAATTACAACTGTATGTGTATACAGCACTTTAATCTCGTGAGTTAAGAGACGTATATACAACCGACTTTTTAGACAGTACTTTGAAACAATTGCAAGTCAGGACGCGCGAGGGAGATATAGGGACAACCTCAGAGAGAACAGGAGATAAGCGGGTGTACATTCCAGATCACTTAATATTGGGTATACACGATAGTAACTGGTCACTGGTTATTCGCAGAAATCGAGATGGTTCCTTCAAAGATGGGTTTGTGATGCGCCCTAACGAGTTTGTAGCTAGCCTGGCGCTAATCGATGAGGCACGTAAGCTTGTTGCACTTGACGAGCGTCAAGGTGATGACGACTAATGGTCTTTTGATTTATAATAGCAATCGGGTCTGAACAATCCTGCGGAAAAACTGTGCCACCGGAGAGAACGATGGCGCAGATTATACAACTCTTTAAATCTTCACCCACCACTCTGACTACGGCAACGCCCGAGGCCAGCGATTTTTTGCAACGTATCAAAATCGGCGTGTGGCTTAACTGCAATATTAAGCAAGCCCGAAACTATATCTTCCACAAGCGCTTCTTCGCGCTGTTAAACCTAGGTTTCGAATACTGGACACCTTCAGGTGGCGCCATCACTCCAGCCGAAAAAGACTATCTTCACGGTTACGTGCGATACCTGATCTCGATGGCCGTCAATGAAGAGATCCTCTTCGAGACTGAAAAAACCTACAACGACACCCACGGGCTATGGCGCACTAAAGAAGTCGCCATCACCAAATCGTTTGAGGCTTTCAGAAAGCGGGCCATCGTTGAAGCTGGTTTTTACGATGAGTTCATCCTGCCTGATAACACCCGATGCCGCGAGGCAAAATCGATTTCGTTCGCCAGCATGAGCGAGGCTGAATTCTGTCAGGTCTACAGGGCTGTATTTAACGTCCTGTGGAACACCATTCTTTTTAAAAAATTCCGTAATTATCAGGAAGCCGACAATGCGGCCATGCAGCTGCTGGAGTTCGCAGCGTGAAGAGAAGACTAGACCTTCGCAAAGCTGCACGCGGGCGTGAATGCACAGTCCGCATTACTTCCCTTTGCTCCTGATGGAGGCCTGTTCATCCGGATGGTTTCTTGCCAGCTTCATTCAACTAGCTGGTGCGAGTTGGTTGGGTAATGTGCTCAATGAATTTCGACAGTTGGGTTGAAGTACGTTTCGTATCGGTTAAAATACTCAAAATCCTTTTATGACAATCAATTATGACCGATGCTTGCAATGATTTTTTGTGTTTAGTTAATCTAGATCCCAACGGCCCTAAAATATTCGGGTTTTCTGAGTTACTAGCTGGATTAGCTCTGATGGTATTAGCCTGGACTATTGCTGATACTCGGTATCGTTTTAGAATTAAAACTGCACCGATTCCCCTAGAGAAAATCACTTTTTGGGTGGTTTTAATTGTTGGGTGCTTGACAATTTTAACAGATCTTTGGAGGGCCAATGGTCTTCCTGTCATAAAGGGTAATTTAATAAGCCCTGCTGGGTGGCAAGCGTCATTAGCAGGAGTGTTTTTTATTAATTTTATTGGATGGGTTTGGTTTGCTTTCATCAAACCGTCAAAATACGGAAAGCTTACAAGCAAAAGATACATAGCGACAGTTTATCAATGCATTCTGCGGGGTTCAAAAACTGAACTATCTATCGTTGCAGATGAATTGGCTAGATCATCTAAAAGATTAATCTTTTACGCCACTGATTTCAAAAGCGAAGTTTCTGATGAACATTTGTCGAATCTCCCGGATGTTGAAGCTATCGCAAATGATATGCTTTCTCTCATATCGGATAAGAGATTTTGTAAAGCGGTAATAAAGTCATCGCAGAATTTAGCTTTAAATTTATTTACGGAGGTCGAAAGATCTAATAAATACGGTGTTCTTCTTGGTATTTTTTCTAAGAACTTACTCACTGAAGCTATCAAGTATGAAGATTCATTTTTATATCATGAATCTGATTTCTACGAATCAGGGTTTATAGGTTCTTACAGGCCACTGAGCAGGGCGATGTTTGGAAATTCTAGGATGATCGACAAACTTGAGGTCACTTTTGATGTTGGATGGGATTTTGAAAAAACATGGACTACAATTGAGTTAAAAGCTTATGTTAGAGCTTTCTTAATTTTTGTTAATGGGTACATTAAGGACGGTGTTCCACGTCACTCCTTCGTAATGAATAGAACTTTGGCGAGCATATCTCAAAAGTCTAATGATTTACATAAGGTTAATGGCATTGCCAATAGTTGGGATTCTGAGCCGGTTCAAAAGCTTGGTGTTATTGTAAATTTGCTTAAAGAAATAATTAAAAAATTAGATAAAAAAGAAAAAGCTTTTTACTATAACTTACGAATTAAAGATAAAAACCCGTACCCCCATCATAGCATCTATGACACGGTGGCAAAAGCTATGTATGAAGTAATTCATAATGCTTCGTACGTAAATAACCCTTGGTGGGATTGCTGGTCTATTCATCATAATACTCTTCTAGGTTCATTTTTTGATGTTTTCGAAGTTACTGGCCAAGCTGGTAAAATAATTCAGCATAAATTGCGGCGCGAAATCTATGATGAAATAAAACGGATGGAGACTTTTCCTAACTTTCAAGGAGCAAGAGTTCTAGGGTTTTGTTTGTTTGTAATGGGGTTTAAGGTAAGCAAGGAACACTCTAGTAAAAGCGTTTATGCTTTGCATAAAGCAATGCTTAACTGGGTGAAAATTAATTTTAAACTATTACATGAGCGGAATCCAAAAGTAAGCTCTGCATGTTTGTTTACAACAATAACATATGACGTGGATACTAATTCACTTGTTCGAGTTCACGAAGCAAGGGGGCTTAGGGATAAAGAACGATACGAATATTTTGTATTAGATTACTAAATATTGATTCTAAACCTAAACCTAAACCTAAACCTAAACCGCCTAACGGCGGTTTTTTTATGCCTGCAATCCGGGAGAGATCATGCAGAACTACACCCCGCCTGGGGGATGGGGTCCGGTACTTCATTTTTTACATGAGAACAGGCTGGCAATTCAGGGCGCTTTGACAGCGTTCTTTATCGCGTTGCTTTTCTCATTATGGGATGGAGTAGCTTGGCGGCGCTCATTCACTGCTGGGTTAATCTGCGGATTAGTCGCTCTGGCAGTGGTGAGTTTCTTTGGACAGCTTGGTGTTTCAGATATGGACTGGTCTTTCGTTATTGGTGCTGCTGTTGGCGGTGCAGGGGGTGGACCGATGCCGCTCTCTAATAAACGCGGCGGTAACTGTATTTGCTAATAAGAAAGGTATTAACGATGACAAACAACTTTAAGTTTTCTCAGCGTAGCGAAAACAACCTGAAAGGGGTTAAGCCGCAGTTGGTGGGGGTGGTTCGAAGAGCGCTTGAATTATCCTCTATGGATTTCAGCGTTATTGAAGGCCTGCGCTCGCAGGAACGTCAGCGAGAACTTGTCGCGGCTAAAAAAAGCAATACCATGAATAGTAAACATCTCACTGGTGATGCTGTGGACTTAATGCCTGTGGGCGCCGACTGGGACCAACAAACAGACTGGTTACCAGTGCTTAACGCTGTAAAACAGGCAGCGGATGAAATGGGCACAAAATTGCGTTTTGGCTATACCTGGACGCAAGACCCTGACGATAAACCGGCACCATTTCTTGATGCGCCACATGTTGAACTGGCGGGTTAAATGGCTTGCAGGCATTTGAAGTACAGACAGCCGCGACGCGGCGTTAAGTGGGCACTTGCAGCGATACTGATGCCTTTTTTATTGGTGAGCTGCGCGACGGTAGAAAAAGCATGCCGCTGGATGGAAACAGCATCAGAGATTTGTGATGTCTTTAATAAACGCGACAACTGCTAAAAATAATGCATTTGCAAAGGTAAAATATCCTCCTTAAATCAAGGAGGTTTTTTTATGTGGCACACAATCTTCAACTGGCCTTGGGCAACGATCTGGGCAGCGGTGTCGGCAATATTTACAGCTGCAGCTGTTGGTGTTGCTGCATGGGCGATTTTTCGTTGGCGCAAACAGGAAGAGCTAAGGGTAAAATTGGATTTTAAGAAAGCGATAACTGAGTATTCTTACGTGTTATCTCAAATGCCTGAATCGCTTAAACACGTACCAGCACTTGAGCAGGCAGCAGAGTTGAAAAGGGTGTTTGGGAAATGCACATTTGAGTGGATGGCCTGTGAGGGACTTTTGGGATCAAATCAGAGAGTTTCGACTAACTGGACGAGCCTCGTTATTAACCATTCTCAATATCTAGCTGGAGATACCGACGCATACGTTCTCATGACGCATTGTCTTGAAATTATGCAAGAAAAATTCGTTTTTGATTAAAAACTGGGTTGCTCGGAACTACTCGTAAGGATTTTAGCTACGGTGCGGGAGGATTCTATTTATCAAAAGAATTCTCATGCTTCTTACTAATCCACCACGCACAAGCTATCGATGGCAATCCTTTACGAGCGATTATCAGAAGAACTTTACTGACTCAAAGACTCTAATAAGTAAAACAGCATTACAGAAGCTCCCACTGTAAGGAGCTTCTGTAAAGTATATCCCATATTACGGATAAGCACGGCGATATCCTTTAATGAGGATATAAAGCGGCTGGTGGTTACCGCGACGAATACCAGCACGTTTTACAGCGGATGCCGGACGGGCATCCGAACTGTTATAGCGTAGTGAAGTTTTGCGACCCTGAAAATGAAAACCCACCTGAGAATTGCAGGTGGGTAAGGGGCTATTTGGTGATGCCCAGTGATGCGAAATACTCAGGCGCAAAGGGCACGGGGTCGACCTCTTTAAAGGGGGCCCGTTCAAAGCGGGATTTAAGCACCCAGGGGACGGTGCAGTCAAAGACGGTTTTACAGGTGATACCCTGGCCGCGAATCGAGGGGCTGTAGTCCGGCATCTGGGAGGGATCCAGCTGATGGCCGCGAACCCCGGGAATAGTGGTGATGCTGACGTCGCCCTGCATACGGGTGGTCATCGCCCACAGAATATCGTCGCTGTCGAAGATATCGACATCCTCATCCACCAGAATGATATTTTTCAGCTCCGGGTAGGTGGCAAGCGCAATAAGCGCCGCCTGTGCCTGGCGCCCTTCGTCGGAAGGTTTGCGTTTTTTAACCTGCAGCACGCCGAGGAATTTGCCGCCGCCCGCCGTGTGGGCGTAGACGTTCTGTAAAAATCCTGGCAGCGCGGTTTCTACCGCGTTCCAGATGCTGGCCTCGGTCGGCAGGCCCGCCAGAGTGGTGTGCTCTTCGCCGGGGCCTACCAGGGTTTGCAGGATCGCCTGCTTACGCATGGTTACTGCCTTCACTTTAATCACCGGCAGCGACGGGTTGGCCTCGCCGCAGTAGCCGGGGAACTCAGGCATAGCGCGGCCGGTGTTGGTGTGCTGATCTTCCCGCACCCGGACGTTCGGCAGCAGTTCGCCTTCGATAACAATTTCCGCGCGGGCAATAGATTTTTCAGCCACCGCTACCCCCTGTACCAGCTCCACCGGCTGCTGGCGCAGCGCACCGGCCACGCCGAGCTCGTTATAGCCAAAGGGGGTCGTGGGCGCTTCAAAACAAGCCCCGATATAGATAGCCGGGTCGAGGCCCATATTTATCGTCACCGGCAGCGGCTTGCCGGCCTGTTCGGCCTTCTGACGGAACACTTCAATATGGCGCCCAGCGGCAAGGAACATTGAGAGTTCATCCCGCTCCTGCACGCACAGGCGGTGAATAGTGACGTCCGTCAGGGAGGCGTCCTGCGGATCGCTTGCCAGCACCAGACCAAGGCAGAAGAAGGGGCCCGCGTCGACGGGGGTATTGGTTGGCGCAGGCAGCAGCTTGCGAAGATCGAAATCGGGATCCTCAGCCCGGTAAACCACCTCCTGACAGGGCGCCTGAGCGGCGGGCACCACCACCGGAGAGACCGGTTTTTTAACCGCGTTACCGATGTGCAGGGCGAGCTCTGAAGGTTTACAGCCAAGCAGCAGCGCCGCTCTTTCCCGGCTAGCGTGCATGCCCACCAGGATGCGGGAATCGGGGTAGCCCTTCACGTTATTAAACATCATCGCCGGCCCGGTACGGGTAGGGCGCTTAACGGTCCCGCCCGCGCCGATATGGCGATATACGCCCGCCAGCTCCGCATCGGGGTCAACGGGATGATTTGTTTCGATGTACTGACCCTCGTGCTGCTTAAGCAGTGCGATGGCGCTGCGCAGATCCAGAACGTTATTGCTCATAGCTAATCTCCTTTAAAAACGCTGGATACAGTCTCGCTCTAACGTAATTGCGCATCAATCGCATTATTTATGCGATTTTGATAAGATTTTTATTATCAAAAAAGGAGGTGCTATGCAGTTTCGGCAATTACGTAATTTTCTGACGGTAGCGGAAGAGCTGCATATGCACCGGGCGGCGGAGCGCCTCAACATGGCGCAGCCCGCCCTGAGCCAGCAGATTAAGAGCCTCGAAGAGCGCCTCGGGGTGATCCTTTTCTCCCGGGCCCACCGCCGGCTGGCGCTGACCCCGGCCGGGGAGGCCTTTCTGGAGAAAACCCGGATGGCGCTGGAGATGGCAGACCGGGCGGTGATCGACGCCCGAAGAACCGCCCGGGGCGAGCTGGGAGCGCTCAATCTGGGGTATGTCTCCAGCGCCATGTTCAACCAGAAGCTCCCCGGCGTGCTGCGCCAGCTCCACGCCGGCGGGGCGGAGATTCAGGTATCGCTAACCACCGGCAACGTCCAGACGCTTCTCGAGGCGGTACAGCAGTCGACTCTCGATATCGCGGTGCTCCGCGGGCCGCTCACCGCGCCGCCGGAGGATCTGGAGGTCCGCCCCTTCGCCCAGGAGAAGGTCATGCTCGCGCTTCCCGGCCAGCATCCGCTGGCGAACTCGTCGGCGCTCAGCCTTGCCTCGCTGACGGGAGAAAAGTGGATCTCCCTGAGCGATCCTGAGGGCGTCGGGTTTGAACAAACCTTCAAAGATGCCTGTCGGGTGGCCGGCTTTGTGCCCCAGGTGGTGCAGCGCGTGGGGGATGTGCCGACGCTTATCAGCCTGATTTCCGCCGGGCTGGGTATTGCCCTGGTACCTTTATCCGCGTCCCATATCCGGCTGGAAAACCTGGTCTATGTCGATCTGCTCGACCGGCTGGCCCCAAGCGAGCTGGTGCTGGTTTATCGCCGGCTGATTGCCTCCGAGGTGGTTAAAAAGTTCCTGCTTCTGCTGCGGGCAGAGGGCTAACCCGGCCCCTTTTCCGGCAGCAATAGGCAACAGGACTTACACTTACCCGGTATCCGGACGGGGAGCGCGGCCGCACTCCCTTTTCTACAGAACGCGAAAGGAGGAGATCCTATGGCAAACCCGGTTTCGGCCCAGTGTCACTGCGGCGCCGTAAAATTTACCGTTGAACTGTCGGACGGATTGAATACCGCCCGGCGCTGTAACTGCTCCTACTGCCGGATGCGCGGAGCGGTGGTGGTCACCGCCCCGCTGTCGGGCATTAAGGTGACGCAGGGGAAAGAGAAGCTTACCGAATACCGCTTTAACACCCGCACGGCAGTGCATTATTTCTGTTCGGTGTGCGGCATCTATACCTTCCACCAGCGGCGTTCTAATCCCGATCAATATGGCGTGAACGTCGCCTGCATCGAAGGCGTGTCGCCCTTTGATTTCCCGGAAATAGAGGTTTCGGAGGGCATAGTACATCGTGACGATGGCGGTGATGGGGGCGTGGCTGGGATATTGAGCTATCGCCCGGTACAGAAAGGCAGCCGTTAGCGCCCAGGCGGCGGGGCAGACAAATAAATAGCCCGCTCAAGCGGCGGGCTATTTTTATCAGAACTGGTAAACCAGACCGATGGCGGTGATATCGTCGGTGGCAATACCATTGTTGGAATAGAAGCTGTCGTCTTCATCCAGCAGGTTAATTTTGTAATCCACGTAGGCAGACATATTTTTGTTGAAGTAGTAGGTGGCGCCCACTTCAGCATATTTCACCAGATCCTGATCGCTCTGGCCATTTCCCAGGTCTTTGCCTTTGGACTGCAGATAAGAGACAACCGGGCGCAGGCCGAAGTCGAACTGGTACTGGGCGGTGATCTCAATGTTCTGGGTTTTATTGGCTACCGCGTCATCATACTTGCCATACGGCGTCATATTGCGGGTTTCGGAATACATGGCCGCCAGGTAGATATTATTGTCGTCGTACTTCAGGCCAGCGGTCCAGGCATCGGCTTTGTCGCCGCCTGCGGTGGTGGATCTGACCTGGTCGGTAGTACGGTCAGAAGAGGTATAGGCCGCACCGGCACTGATGCCCATGCCGAGATCGTAAGTGGCGGAGAGACCGAAGCCGTCGCCATTTTCGTGGCGGACATCGCGACCGTTGTTGGTGCCTTCGTTGCCGTTGCCTGCGTCCTCATTGTTGCCCTGATACTGCACGGCAACGTTCAGCCCCTGCACCAGGCCGAAGAAATCGGCGTTACGCCAGGTCGCCACGCCGTTGGCACGGCCGGTCATAAAGTTATCGGCATAGGTATAGGAGTCGCCGCCGAACTCCGGCAGCATATCGGTCCAGCCCTCTACGTCGTACAGCACGCCGTAGTTGCGGCCGTAATCAAAGGTGCCATACTCGCCGAATTTCAGACCGGCAAAGGCCAGACGGGTCCAGGACTGGTTTTCGGAACCTTCGGTGTTGTTGGCCTGAACGTTATATTCCCACTGGCCGTAGCCGGTCATCAGGTCATTGATCTGGGTTTCACCTTTAAAGCCAAGGCGGATATAAGACTGATCGCCATCAACCTTATTATTATCAGAAAAATAGTGCAGACCATCTACTTTGCCATAGAGATCTAATTTGTTGCCGTCTTTATTATATATTTCTGCTGCATGTGCTGCGCCTGCCGTAATCAGGGCAGGAATCATCAGGGCCAGTACTTTTCTGTTCATGGTGACGCATCCTTAAGCTATTTTATTATTTAATAAGGTATGAACTTTCCGCTGTAGAAAGTGGTCACATGCTAGAACACTCTTTGCACGAGTAATAAAACATAATTGTTACTAAGTGAGTAAAATCTCAAGGGAATACTGCAACAGAAATGATGATAATTCTCATGAATATGTTTGGTTTAAATATATAAAATAAAAATTATTTAGCGATGAATGATTGGGGTAAACTCTGGCGCGTTCTATGCCTTATGCTCGTTTACTTGGGTACCCAATAAATAAGGTGTGAACTCGATGCTTATTTATTGATTTACAAGAACAGCCCGAAGTAAATACTTCGGGCTTTTTTTTGAAGCGTTATTCGCCCGTTGCTTTCTCTGCTTTACCCGCCAGCTGCGCCAGGAAGTCATAGCGTTTTTGCAGATCGGCCGCCGCGTCTTTCCACAGCTGCTCGGCCACTTCCGGCTGTTGGGCATTCAGGCGACGGAAGCGCTGCTCCTGCATCAGGGTTTCAGCCAGGGCATCGGACGGCGGGCGTGAATCCAGCGCCAGCGGCAGTTTGCCCTCATCCGCCCGACGCGGATCGAAGCGATAGAGCGGCCAGAAGCCGGTCGCCGTCAGCTGACGCATCTGGTCGTGGCTGAGCGCCAGATCGTAACCATGCTCCTCACAGGGGCTGTAGGCAATGATCAGTGAGGGTCCTGGATAGGCTTCCGCCTCCTGAATCGCCTTCACGGTCTGGTTAAGCTGGGCGCCAAGGGAGATCTGCGCCACGTAAACATGTCCGTACATCATCATGCTCACGCCGAGATCTTTACGCGCCTTGCGTTTACCGTGTTCGCCAAACTTAGTGACCGCCCCCAGCGGAGTGGCTTTCGACGCCTGCCCGCCGGTATTGGAGTAACACTGGGTATCCAGCACCAGAATGTTCACGTTCTCCGTCAGGCTGAGGACGTGATCGAGGCCGCCAAAGCCAATATCGTACGCCCAGCCGTCGCCACCGATCAGCCAGATGGATTTCTCCACCAGCGCGTCGGCATCGGTGAGCAGCTGTTCTGCCCCTTCTACGTTGGTCAGATTCTGGCGAAGCGCGGCCACCTGCTCCCGGCGTACCTCCGGCGTCGCCTCCGCGTGCAGGGCGCTGTAGAGCTCTGCCGGGATCTTATCGGCAAACTGCGTCAGCATGCGCATCACCCGGGCCCGGTGCTGATCCACCGTCAGGCGGAAGCCCAGCCCAAATTCGGCGTTATCTTCAAACAGCGAGTTGGCCCACGCCGGGCCGCGGCCGTTGGCGTCGGTGGTATAGGGGGTGGAGGGGAGGTTGCCGCCGTAAATCGACGAGCAGCCGGTGGCGTTGGCAATTAGCATACGGTCGCCATACAGCTGGGTGAGCAGCTTGATATAAGGCGTTTCGCCGCAGCCGGAACAGGCGCCAGAGTATTCAAACAGCGGGGTGATAAGCTGCGAGGTACGGATATCAATACGCTCCAGCGCGCTGCGGTCAATTTCCGGCAGGTTAAGGAAGTAGTCGTAATTGACCTTCTCCTCTTCCACGTGCACAAGGCGCGACTGCATATTGATGGCCTTGATGTCCGGATTCTGGCGATCTTTCGCCGGGCAGACCTCGACGCAGAGGTTACAGCCGGTGCAGTCTTCCGGCGCCACCTGCAGGACATATTTCTGTCCGCGCATATCGCGGGATTTCACATCGAGAGAATGCAGGCTGGCCGGGGCCGCCTCCATCGCCTCTGGCGGAACCACTTTGGCGCGAATGGCGGAGTGCGGGCAGGCGGCGACGCAGTGGTTACACTGGGTGCAGAGCTCCTCTTTCCAGATGGGGATCGCTTCGGCGATATTGCGTTTTTCCCAGCGGGTGGTGCCCAGCGGCCAGGTGCCGTCCGGCGGCAGGGCCGAGACGGGCAGAGCGTCGCCAAGACCGGCCAGCATAGCGGCGGTAACGGTTTTGACAAAATCCGGCGCCGCATCGGAAACCACCGGCGGACGCGCCGGGCTGTCGGGGTTCACCTGCTGCAATGGCACCTCTGCGAGGGATTCCCGCGCCAGCGCCAGCGCCTGCCAGTTGCGCTCGACCAGCTCCTGGCCTTTGCTGCTGTAGCTTTTGGCAATCGCCCCCTGCAGCGCCACCAGAGCGCTGTCACCGGGCAGGATCCCGGTCAGCTGGAAGAAGGCCATCTGCATCACGGTATTGATGCGCGCACCCAGGCCGCATTCGCGGGCGATTCTGGCGGCATTAATCACATAGAAACGCGCCTGTTTCTGGTTCAGCGCCGCCTGCACCTCCTGCGGCAGTCGTCCCCAGACCTCGTCGGCGGCGTAGGGGGTATTGAGCAGGAAAATGCCCCCCGGCTTCAGGCGCTCGGCCATCTGGTATTTGTCGATAAACTGCAGCTGGTGGCAGCCGACAAAATCGGCCTGCGACACCAGATAAGCCGAGCGGATCGGCGTTTCGCTCACCCGCAGGTGCGAAACGGTCAGCCCACCGGCCTTTTTGGAGTCATAGACAAAGTAGCCCTGGGCATACCAGGGGGTGGCGTTACCGATAATCTTGATATTGTTCTTGGTCGCCGAGACGCTGCCGTCGCTGCCGAGGCCATAGAACAGCGCTTCCAGTTTGGCGCGCGAGGGCAGGGTATTCTCCGGCAGCGGCAGGGAGAGGTTGGTTACGTCGTCGTAGATGCCAACGGTAAAGCGCGGCTTCGGTTTACTCTGCTGAAGCTCGTTGAAAATCGCCAGCACGCACTCCGGACCAAACTCTTTCGACGAGAGGCCGTAGCGGCCGCCGATGGTGCGCGGAAGGGTTTCGCGCTCGCCGTTGTTAAAGGCTTCTGCCAGGGCGGTCATCACATCCAGATAGAGCGGCTCGGCCTGCGCCCCCGGCTCTTTGGTGCGGTCCAGCACCGCCAGGGCGCGAACGCTCTCGGGCAGGGCCGCCAGCAGATGGCGGGCAGAGAAGGGGCGATAGAGGCGTACTTTCAGCACCCCCACTTTCTCGCCGCGGGTCAGCAGCTCATCCACCACCTCTTCGCAGGTACCAATGGCGGAGCCCATAATCACGATAACCCGTTCCGCCTGCGGATGGCCATAGTACTCAAAGGGCTTGTACTCGCGCCCGGTGGCGGCGGCGAAGTCGTTCATCGCCTGTTCAACATGATCGTATACCGCGTTATACCAGGGGTTGGTGGCCTCCCGGGACTGGAAATAGGTGTCCGGGTTGGCGGAGGTGCCGCGGATCACCGGATGTTCCGGGTTCAGCGCCCGGGCGCGGTGGGCATCGATCTCTTCCTGCGGCAGCAGGCTGCGAATAGTGTCGTCTGCGAGCGGCACTATCTTATTAATTTCGTGCGAGGTGCGGAATCCATCAAAGAAATGAATGAATGGCACCCGGCTTTTCAGGGTGGCGATGTGCGAGATAAGGGCAAAATCCTGCGCCTCCTGGACGCTGGCGGCGCAGAGCATGGCGCAGCCGGTCTGGCGCACGGCCATTACGTCGGAGTGGTCGCCAAATATAGAGAGCGCATGGGTCGCCACGGTACGCGCCGCCACGTGCAGTACAAAGGGGGTCAGCTGTCCGGCCAGTTTGTATAGCGTGGGGATCATCAACAGCAGCCCCTGCGACGAGGTAAAGGAGGTCGAGAGCGCCCCGGTCTGCAGCGCGCCGTGTACGGTGGCTATCGCCCCGGCTTCGGACTGCATCTCAACGACGCGGGGTACATCGCCCCAGACGTTTTTCAAGCCGTTCCCCGCCCAGGCATCAGCCTGTTCAGCCATGGTAGAACTGGGCGTAATAGGGTAGATGGCGATCACTTCACTGGTGCGAAACGCGACGGACGCGACCGCGCCGTTACCGTCAATAGTTTGCATAAAGACACCCTTACATTGCGCAAAAAAGAGGGGCCCGCGTGTGCTGACGAGCCCTGTAATTATGGCTTTATATTAGCAAAGGTGGGGTTTTTCGATTTTCGCTTTTGTGTCCTGCCCATCACTGTCATCAATGACTGGATCAAACTTTGCGCGGAAAAATTGCCAGCAAATGTTTCTGTGTGCAGAAATGCGCGGTTGCGCTCTCGACGCAGGCGGAATGGCTGCCTATTATGTTTGGGTTTTGCCAATCACTTAAGGGGAGAGATTATGCGCGCAGCATTTTGGGTTGGGTGTGCCGCTTTGTTACTGTCGGCCTGTAGCAATGAACCTGTTCAGCAGGCAACCGCCGCGCACGTCGCGCCGGGAATGAAAGCGGCGATGTCCAGCTCGGGGCAGGCTAACTGCGCCATGATTGGCGGTTCTCTCTCGATTGCGCGCCAGCTGGATGGCTCGGCCATCGGCATGTGCGCCTTGCCCAACGGCAAACGCTGCAGTGAGCAGTCGCTTGCCGGCGGATCCTGCGGGGCTTACTAATTATTCAACGCGTTTAAACATTAACGTCGTTTCGGCCGTCGCCAGCGTGAGCTGATCTTCGGTCAGGTCAACCTGCGCGCCATTACGCAGCATTGTGCTGATGGCGTGGTCCAGCTCGTTGCGCTGAGGGTCAGCGCAGAGTTTGCGCGTCATTACCATCTCTTTAACCTTCAGCTCGCCTTCCGAGAGCTTCCCCTCGCCGCTGAACTGGTTACACATCACGCCCGACACGGCCAGTTTTTCACCGAACTTGAGTTCAGCACCGGGCTTCACGGCGGCGCCGTTAACCGTCTCCAGCGCAAAGCGGTGATTCTGCAACTGATCTTTTTGCACCGAGGCTTTACCCGGATTAACACAGCCGGTGAGGGCCAGACTTAACAGCGTTACTGCGACAAGGGTCTTCATTTTTATTCTCAACATCATTACAACGGGATCTCTACTGCGAATTTTAATACCAGGCGGGAATTAATCATCGGGCTTTATCTTAAAGTAATAAGACATTTCGCACCGCAATGGATGCGAAATGCCGGGCGGGCTATCAGACCAGCGCGTTTGGCGTCTCTTCGCCTTTCGCCAGCGTATTCAGGTTGTCGAGGGTGGTTTCCGAGATGCTGATCAGCGCCTCGGCGGTGAGGAACGCCTGATGCCCGGTAAAGAGCACGTTATGGCAGGCGGAGAGGCGGCGGAAGACGTCATCCTGAATCACATCGTTAGACTTGTCTTCAAAGAAGAGATCGCGCTCGTTCTCATATACGTCCATCCCCAGGGCGCCGATTTTTTGTGTTTTCAGCGCCTCGATGGCCGCCTGGGAATCGACCAGACCGCCGCGGCTGGTGTTAATGATCATTACCCCATCCTTCATCTGTTCAAAGGCGCTCTTATTCAGCAGATGGTAGTTTTCCGGGGTCAGCGGGCAGTGCAGGGAGATCACGTCCGACTGGGAGAAAAGAGTAGTCAGATCGACATACTCCACCCCCAGATCCAGAGCGGCGGCGCTCGGATAAGGATCGAAGGCCAGCAGGCGCATACCGAAACCTTTCAGAATACGCAGCGTTGCCACGCCAATTTTACCGGTACCGATCACCCCGGCGGTTTTACCGTGCATGGTGAAGCCGGTCAGCCCTTCAAGGGAGAAGTTGGCATCGCGGGTGCGCTGATAGGCGCGATGAATACGACGGTTAAGGGACATCATCAGGCCGATGGCGTGCTCTGCGACCGCTTCCGGCGAGTAGGCCGGCACGCGCACCACCTTCAGCCCCAGCTCTTTGGCCGCATCCAGATCCACGTTGTTGAACCCGGCGCAGCGCAGCGCGATGTATTTCACACCGTGCTTTTTCAGCTCTTCCAGCACCGGGCGGCTACCGTCGTCGTTGACGAAAATACAGACCGCGTCGCAACCGTGTGCGGTTTTAGCGGTCTTTTCGGTAAGCAGAAAGTCGAAAAATTCAATATCGAATCCGTAAGCCTCGTTAACATGTTGCAGATACTTTTTGTCGTACTGTTTTGTGCTGTATACCGCGAGTTTCATAAGACTTTCTCCAGTGATTTCTACCATCACGTTAGCATGATTAAAATAATCTTACAATTTCTAAAATATTATTGAATTCAATATCTTCTATCAATAATTCTAGAGCATGCGCCGAGCGTGAGACCAGAAATAGATGACAGAATATTTCCCGTTATGCCTCACTGCTGGCGCAGGCAGAAAACTTCCCGGTGAGCGGGATAAAATTCTTATGCTTACTGAGAGGGGATTATTAGTGTGAAAAATACTTTGTTTACTATTTCCGCAATGCAGAACTGATAATGGAAATAATGAGCGTCCCAAATAGTAAATTTTGCGTTCTGTTAATGTGTTTGAGCTGGTAGTTTATAAGCGCGTGCGGGGGTAATCAGCAAACGCAGGAGAAGGGCTTAATTATTCGCAACTAAAGGACGAGGGCTTTATGAAACGATTCTTCTACTGGCTGAACTATTTTATACTTTTTCTTATTGGTTTTAGTTTACTGAAATATTCATACGTTCTGGATATCAACGCCCAGTGCAGAAGTGAAGCGATCGCAAAGTTTTTCGTGATGCTGATCGTTTTGATTGCGGTAACCCGGTGGGGCTGCAAATTATATACGCTGATTACGGGTTATAAGCCTTAATACATTTTCAGCCACAGGTTCACTTTCTGAGGGGGGTTGCTATACCGCGGGTAATCCTTCTTTAACCCGGATATCCGCAATATAACCCTCTGATGCAGCATATATAAAAAACACCAATACTTAACGGCAGACCTTCTATCCTTGAAGGACGGCTCGCTTCAACTCACCGGCAAATCATGCGAAAATATCCGGCCTTGTCGGCTCATAATGACGTTACATCAGGATATTAACTGCCCATGAAGGGTAAATATAAAGCCGCGCTCGCGCTACTACTGCTGGTGATCCTCCTGCCGCTTACGCTGCTGCTAACCCTTGCGCAGTGGGTTCCGACCCTCGCCGGGATCTGGCTGCCGGCGGGCACCCGCATCGCATTCGAAAAAAGCCCGCGCCTGACCCGCCACGCGCTTATCATTCCGGATCTGCGCTATCTGGTGGCGGACTGCGAAATTGCGCGCCTGACGGACGCCACGCTCTCCCATCCCAGCCGCTGGAAACTCGACATCGCCACTCTGGATCTTAATACGCCTTGCTTAAGCCAGCTGCCGGCGGGCGAATCCAGCACCGCCGCGCCCAAAACCCTGGCCGAATGGCAATCGATGCTGCCCAACACCTGGCTGACCATCCAGCGCCTGACGCTCTCGCCGTGGCAGCAGTGGCAGGGCAAAATTACCGCCTCGCTCACGCCGCAGGTGCAGGAGATCCATTATGACGGTGAATTGATCACCCTGCGCGGCAGGCTGCGCGGGCAAAATCTTACCGTCAGCGACGTGGCGATCCAGCTCCCTGATTATCAACAGCCCGTGACGCTGGTGGGGGAGTTTACCCTGCCGCTGGTGCCGGATGGCCTGCCGGTGCAGGGGCACACGGTGGCGACCTTCTCGCTGCCGCAAATAGCCTCTCCGGTGGATGCCGAGCTGACGTGGCGGGAGAATCAAGGCCAGCTGGTGATGATTGCCCGCGACAGCGGCGAGCCGCTGCTGGATCTGCCCTGGCAGGTGACCCCCGAGCAGTTCACCATCAGCGACGGACGCTGGGTATGGGAGCAGGCCGGGATGCCGCTGAACGGTCGCCTTGGGCTGAAGATCGAAAACTGGCGCCAGGGAATAGAGAAGGCCGTTATCACCGGGCGAATGAACGTGGTGACCGCCGGGGATGCCGGCAAAGGTAACGCGGTGCTCACCTTTGGCCCCGGCACCCTGAGCATGGATAACAGCGATATGCCGCTGCAGCTTACCGGCGAGGCCAAGCAGAATGACCTTATTTTATACGCCGGGCTGCCGGCAAAACTGAGCGGCAGCCTGGCCGATCCCCGGCTGGCCTTTGCCCCCGGCGCGCTGCTGCGCTCCCGCGGGCGGATCATCGACTCCCTGAATATTGACGAGGTGCGCTGGCCGCTGGCGGGGGTGACGCTCACCCGTAAAGGCATCGATGGCCGCCTGCAGGCGATTTTACGCGCCCATGAAAATGAGATGGGCGATTTCACGCTCCACCTTGACGGCAAGGCGAGCGACTTCCTGCCGGATAAAGGGCTTTGGGAGTGGCGCTACTGGGGCGAGGGCAATTTTGTGCCGATGAACGCCCGCTGGGACGTGGCCGGGCGCGGCGAGTGGCGCGATACCCTGATCGAACTGCGCGAACTCTCAACCGGTTTCGACAAGCTGCAATACGGCAGTATGCTGGCCAGCCAGCCGCGGCTGGTGCTGAAAAGCCCGGTGCGCTGGCAGCGCAGCCCCGCCGATCCGCACTTCAGCGGCGCGCTCTCCTTTGAGGCCGGGCAGACCCTCTTTAGCGGCGGCAGCGTGCTGCCTCCCTCCAGCCTGACCTTCAGCGTGGAGGGCACCGACCCGACAATGTTCGGCTTCAAAGGGGCGCTGAACGCCCAGGCCATCGGGCCGGTACAGGTCAACGGCCGCTGGGACGGGGAGCGGCTGCGCGGCCAGGCCTGGTGGCCAAAACAGTCGTTAACCGTCTTCCAGCCGCTGATCCCGCCGGAGTGGAAGATGGATCTGCGCGACGGGGAGCTGTACGCTCAGGTGGCCTTCTCCGCCGCCGCGGGGCAGGGTTTTGAGGCGGGCGGTCACGGGGTGTTAAAAAACGGTGGCGCGTGGATGCCGGATAACGACATCAGCGGCGTCGATTTTGTGCTGCCGTTTCGTTTTCACGAGGGCATCTGGTCGCTGGGCACCCACGGGCCGGTAACCCTGCGTATCGCCGGGGTGAAAAACCAGGTGCTGCTGCAAAATATCACCGCCGACCTGCAGGGGGATTATCCCTGGAGCGAGGCGAATCCGCTGCTGCTAACCAACGTCAGCGTGGATGTGCTGGGCGGTAAAGTGACCATGCAGCAGCTGCGGATGCCACAGCACGATGCGGCCCTGCTGCGGGTGCAGAACATCTCTTCCAGTGAGCTTTTCAGCGCCGTTAATCCCAAGCAGTTTACCCTTTCCGGGCCGGTGAGCGGCGCGCTGCCGTTCTGGCTGGACAATGCCAAATGGATCATTAAAGATGGCTGGCTGACCAATACCGGGCCGATGACCCTGCGTATCGACCAGGACACGGCCGATGCGGTGGTAAAAGATAATATTGCCGCCGGGGCCGCCATCGACTGGCTGCGTTATATGGAAATTTCCCAGTCGTGGACGAAACTCAATTTAGATAACCTGGGCGAGCTGACCATGGCCGCTACGCTGCACGGTACCAGCCGGGTTGACGGTAAATCCAACACCGTTAACCTGAATTATACCCATCAGGAAAATGTCTTTACCCTCTGGCGCAGTCTGCGCTTTGGCGACAATTTGCAGACGTGGCTGGAGCAAAACGCCCGATTACCCAATACCCACTGCCCGAAGGGCAAGGAATGTGAGGAGCAATAATGAGAACTCTGACCGCTGGCGTTGCTGCCCTGGTCATCCTGATGCTGTCAGGCTGTACGCCGCGAATTGAAGTAGCGGCACCGAAAGAGCCGATCACCATCAATATGAACGTCAAGATTGAACACGAGATCCACATCAAAGTGGATAAAGACGTGGAATCGCTGCTGAAATCGCGCAGCGATCTGTTCTGAGGTCGCCATGAGAAACCTGTTTGCCATTATCCTGCTGTCGCTGGGGCTTTGTGCTCAGGCGGCGGCGCTGACCCTTAACGAAGCCCGCAGCCAGGGGCGGGTGGGCGAAACCCTGGAGGGCTATCTGGCCCCCGTCGCCGGTGATAAAGAGACCCTGGCGCTGGTCGAGCAGATCAACCGGGCGCGCAGCGAAAGCTATCAGCAACTGGCTGACAGCAACAATATTCCGGTGGATGAGGTGGCGAAGATGGCGGGCGTCAAGCTGGTGGCCCGCGCGCAGCCGGGAGAGTATGTGAAAGGCATTAACGGTAAGTGGCTGAAGAAATGATCTGCGGTGGCGTTGCCCTGTGAGGCAACATCCCTCCGGGTCAGGTATCGGCCCGGAGGGATTCATCTTTACGGCGTAACAATGTTAAACCAGAACTCAAACGGATCCATTGCCCCCAGCATCTGGTCGAGTTTGGCGCTATCTCCTGTGACCTTCACCTCGCCGCTATCCTGCGCCTGTTTCAGGGTGACTTCCTTAAGGATGATTTTATTGAGCGTATCGCGCGTCAGCGAGACGGTGGCGTCCGCGTTAGCGTCTTCGGCATTGGCGGTATGGTTCAGCACGCCGTTTTCCAGCTCCAGCTTATATTTACCGCCGTCGCTGCCAAGATCGATGTTGAACACCGATTTCGCATCTCCGGCTTTTTCACCGTTAATGTGTACCGCCAGATAGTCAAAGAACATCTCCGGCGTCATGGCGCGCACCGTATCCGGGCTGGCGGTATTCGGCGTCGGGCCCTTCACCACGCCGTTACGCAGCTCCTGGGCGCCGGTCAGGTAGAAGTTACGCCACGGGCCAGACTCCGCCTGGTAGCCGAGCTGCTCCAGCGCATCCGCCTCCAGGTTGCGCGCCGCCTGGTTATTAGGATCGGCAAAGACCACTTTGCTCACTACCTGGGCCACCCAGCGATAGTTACCCTGGTCAAAGTCGGTTTTGGCTTTCTGCAGGATGGCGTCCGCGCCGCCCATATACTCAACGAATTTCTTTGCCCCTTCCTCCGGCGGCAGTTCGTCCAGAGTGGCCGGGTTGCCGTCGAACCAGCCAAGATAGAGCACGTAGGTCGCCTTCACGTCGTGGCTCACCGAGCCGTAATAGCCGCGGTTGGCCCAGGTGTGCGCCAGCGAGTCGGGCAGTTTAAAGTTAGCGGCAATCTCATCCCGGGTGAGCCCTTCGTTGGCCATGCGCAGGGTCTGGTCGTTGATGTAGCGATAGAGATCGCGCTGGCTCTTCAACAGTTTGACGACGTTTTCATTACCCCAGGTTGGCCAGTGGTGCTGCGCCATCAGCACCTCGGCTTTATCACCCCAGCGCACAATGGCCTGGTTGATATATTTCGACCAGGGAAGCGGCTCGCGGATCTTGGCCCCGCGCAGGGAGTAGGTGTTGTGCAGGGTGTGGGTAACATCTTCGGCGGATTCGATCAGCTTTTTCTCTTCGATGTACCAGAGCATTTCCGACGGGGCCTCTGAGCCGGGTGCCAGCATAAAGTCATAGGTCAGGCCGTCGATCGTCTCTTTCTGACCATCTTTCTCGATGATATTGGTCGGAGCGATCAGGGTAACGGTCCCGGCGGAGGTGGTGGTCCCCAGCCCAGCGCCGACCTGGCCTTTGGCATCCGGCTTCAGCAGGTTACCGTACATATAGCTGGCGCGGCGGCTCATAACGTTGCCGGCCATGATGTTCTCCGCCACTGCGGCTTCCATAAAGCCGGCGGGAGCATAAATCTTCACTTTACCGGACTTCACGTCCGCCTCGTCCACCACCCCGCGCACGCCGCCATAGTGGTCTACGTGGCTGTGGGTATAGATCACGGCGACGACCGGCTTCTGGCCGCGATTTTTAAAATAGAGATCCATGCCGACCTTCGCGGTTTCGGCCGAGACCAGCGGATCGACCACGGTTACGCCCGAAGTGCCTTCTATAATGGTCATATTCGACAGATCGAGATTGCGGATCTGATAGACCCCGTCGGTCACCTCAAAGAGGCCGCTAATGTTAATGAGCTGGGCCTGACGCCACAGGCTGGGGTTCACCGTATCCGGCGCTTTGTCCCCCTCTTTGATAAACGCATATTGCTGGGGATCCCAGATAACATTGCCTTGCTCGCCCTTAATTACCTCCTGCGGCAGTGGGGCGATAAAGCCTTTATGGGCATCGGTAAAATCGGCGTTATCAGAGAAAGGGAGCTGGCTGAAGAGGGCATTGTTGGCCTGCTGGGTAGCGGCGGCGGCCTCTTTGGGGGCTTCAGCGGCCCAGGCGGGAAGGGTTTGCGTAACAATGAGTCCTGCAAGCGCGAGGCATCGCGCAATTTTGTTGAATTTCATTCTTAAAACCTCTCAGAGTAGAAACAACGACAGGGGTGAACACATCGTGTGCTGGCTCAAAAACGGTCAAAGAAAGACAAAAAATAGAGGAAGGCTGAGGCAGGTATAAGTTGGTTGAATTATTCAATTAGTAAATGAAAGAAACTCCAATATGTCAAAACCGCTACTGCCACCGGGGCGCAGGCGCGGATTCGAGATAAAGGGGGAAACCGCCGCGGGCAACTTGCCCGCGGTCGATCACCACCCGACTCAGGCCGGAAGTTCAGCGTCTTTAATATCGGCAACAGGGCCCAGAATGGCGCCGTCAAATTCTCGCACCGGCTCGCCGGCGGCGACGCGTGCAGGCCAGTCGTGGTTGGCAAGCGCCCCCCGGCCAAGGGCGATGAAATCGGCACCCATCTCCATCACCTGCACTGCGCGGCTTTCGTCATGCAGGCTGCCGTTAGCCATAATCGTAAGCTCCGGGGCATATTTGCGCGCCAGCTCAACCAGCGACAGGGAGTTGCCCGGGAAAGCGGGTTGCCAGGCTTCATATTCCGTCAGGTGCAGATAATCGATGCCAGACTGCGCCAGAAGCGTAAACACGACCCGCGCGTCCTCTTCACCTCCCGCCCATGTATGCAGGAAATCATTTACCTTCGCCTGAGAGAGGCGGATACCGACGGGAACGTCCGGGCCAAGACGTTTTCTGACGGCGGTAATAACCTCAAGGCTAAGCTGCAGGCGGCCTGCGATATCGCCTCCCCAGCGGTCGGTGCGCAGGTTGGTGTAATCGGTAAAAAACTGATCGAGCAGATAGCCGTTGGCGCCGTGGATCTCTACGCCGTCAAAGCCCGCTTCAAACACAGCATAAGAGGCGGCGTCGGCGAAGCTATTGATGATGCTCTGTATTTCATCTTCGTTCAGTTCACGCGGAACAGGATATTCACCTTCGCCGCGATAAAAGACCATCTGCTGGCCCACCGGGCGCACGGCGCTGGGGGCCACGGTTCCATCGATAAAATAGTTGCCCTGCGAGAGGGCGCCCGCATGCTGGAGCTGGGCAAACATCTGCCCCCCTTGCAGGTGCACCGCGTCGGTGACGGCGCGCCATCCTGCCGCCTGCTCCGGGCTGGTTAATCCGGCCTGGAACGCATAGGTCTGCGACCAGGCCCGGTCTATATAAATGCCTTCCGAGATCACCAGGCCAAATCCGCCGCGGGCAAAATCGCGGTAGTAGGCCTTCATGCGCTCGCCGGCTACGCCGTCCTCAGAGGCGCTGACGCGGGTCATGGGCGCCACCACCAGACGGTTTTTTAACGCGAGCGTGCCGATTCGGCCGGGGGTAAAAAGGGGGGAGGTGTTCATAGGGTTTTCCTGGGTGATTAAATCGTTAAAACAATATAATGATTGTAATATGAGCGATAAACAGCGCAGAATGATAAGGTTGTATAACGAAAATCGTTATAATTGGCCTTGGATAAAGCCTGAGGAGCCGGAGTGAGCATAAATTTGCAGGACGTAGCGCTGTTTCTGGTAATAACCGAAACGCGCAGCCTGACCCAGGCCGCGAAGCGGCAGGGCGTATCGGCAATGGCGGTATCAAGACGGCTCGCCGCGCTGGAACAGGCGCTCGGAGCACGCCTCCTCCAGCGAACCACAAGGTCGGTTTCCCTCACCCAGGAGGGGCTGGAGTTTCTGCCTTATGCCCGGGCGCTGGTTGAGGCGGAGATGGGCGCGAGGGCGCTCTTTTCTCCCTCGACGCAGGGCGCGGCGGGGCTATTACGGGTAACGGCCCCTTCGGGCTTTGGGCGGCGTAATATTTTGCCCCTGGTTCCCGACCTGCTGGCGGATAACCCGGAATTAAGCATCGATCTTCAGCTAAGCGAAGACGTGGTTGATATCGTCGGAAGAGGGATCGACGTGGCTATCCGCATCGCGCCGTTAAAAGACTCCACCCTTATCGCACGTAAAATTTCTGATAACCCGCGCGTGGTTTGCGCGTCCCCCGACTATCTGCGCGCGCAAGGCACGCCCCGGGTAGTTAACGATTTAATACACCACCGCTGCCTGCGGCTCAGCAGCGTGCCGCAGTGGATTTTCGAACGCGAGGGCGAAGTGGTTCGCGTTGGCGTGGAGGGGCGTTTCCAGTCCGATAACGTCGAAGGGGTAAGAGAGCTGTGCGTACAGGGGCTGGGGATGGCGCAACTGACCCGCTGGGATGTCATGCAGGAGATCCGCGCCGGGGCGCTGGTGGAGATTAGCCTGGCGGATGTTGCACCTCAGGCGCTGTCGATTTGGGCATTGCTGCCGACGACGCGCTACCTTCCTCTGCGGGTCAGCACCTTTATCGATAAGCTGAAATCCTCGCTGACTGATTTGGCATAAAAAATGGGGCCCGAAGGCCCCATGCGAACGTCTTTACTCCGGACGGACGTTATTCCGGCAGGGCGTACACCACTACCTGGTCGCCAACCTGATCTTTCAGGATGGTATTCCCCCCGGCGACGAAGGCCACGTACTGCCGGCCCTTGTACTCATAAATCGACGGGTTGGCTACCGCAGGTGCTTCCGCCTGATCCGACCACAGCTCTTCACCGGTCTCAACGGAGTAGGCGCGGACCTTGGCATCCATAGAGGCGCCGATGAAGATCACGCCGCCCGCCGTCACGGCCGGGCCGCCAATGGTGGGTGAGCCCCAGCTTTCCGGCATAAAGAAGCCATACTGCTGGGAGGCACCAACCGGACGACGCCACTTCACATCACCCGTATGCATATCCAGCGCCACGATTTCGCCGAACGGCGGCTGCCAGCACGGCATGCCCAGCCAGTTATTCGCCACCATCAGGCGCAGGCCGTAAGGGGCGCCTTCCTGCGGGGCAAAGCCGCTCTCGTTGCCGGCGCTTTTATCTGCTTTATCGTAATCTTCGCGGCTGTAGAGCTTCACGTACTGCACAATGTGGGAGGTGTTAACGATCGCAATCTGCTTATTGGGATCGAATGCCACGCCGCCCCACTGCACGCCGCCCGCGCTGTCCGGGTAGGTCAGGGTGCCTTCACCTTTAGTGGTTGGCGGGGTATACATGCCCTCATAGGTGAGGTTATCCCACAGGCGTGAACACTGGCCGGCACCGACTACGTCCGCCAGCTTCCAGATCGCCGGCTTTTTCGACTGATCGAGCAGCGGCGCCGGTTTGGTCGGGAAGGGCTGAGTTGGGGAGAGCACTTCACCCTTCACCGAGCCGTCGCCCTGGGGTACCGGACGCTCTTCGATAGGCCAGACATCTTCGCCCGTCAGACGGTTAACCACGAACAGGAAGCCCTGCTTGGTAGCCTGAACCAGCGCCGGAATCGGCTTGCCGTCGACGGTAATATCCATCAGCGTCGGGGCGGAGTTGATATCGTAATCCCACACGTCGTGGTGCACCCACTGGCGGGACCAGACGACCTTGCCGGTGTTGATGTCCAGCGCGGTGGTAGAGGTGCCGAGCGGGATAGAATCGACGCGGTTACCGCCCCAGTAGTTAGGCGAAGGGGAGGAGACCGGAAGATAGACCAGACCGTTGGCCTCGTCGGCGGACATGTGGGTCCAGACGTTGGCGGTACCGGTGCGTTTGCGGATCTCTGCCGGGATCGCTTCGAAGGTCCACTCCAGCTTGCCGGTCTGAGCATTAATGGCAAACAGGCTGCCCGGAGGCGCTTCGGCGTAGGCCCAGTCTTTACCGGCCCAGCCCACCAGCAGGTGGTTACCGACGACCGTAGGCGGCTGCAGGATAGAGAGCGGGTATTTGGCGTTGACCGTGTTCCACTGGTTGATATCCAGCACGCCATTGTCAGCAAAGTCGGTGCATGGTTTGCCTGAATCGGCGTCCAGCGCAAAGAGTTTGCCATCGACGTTGCCCATATAAACAATCTTCTGACAGGCCTGCCCGGCGACCGGGTTTTTAGCCTGCCAGTAGGAGACGCCGCGGTTTTTCAGCACCGGCTGGGTCAGGGCTTTGCGCGAAGACTTGGTGTCGTAGTGCCACTTCTCTTTACCGGTGCCCGGATCCAGGGCAATCATGCGATCGAAAGGAGTACCGATGTAGATCGTCTCGTTAGCAAAAATGGGGGTGGCCGACCAGACGGTCGCCGGGGTGTCACCTTTACCATCCGAAACGTCGCCGGTATGGAACTCCCAGACTTTTTTTAATTTGCCGACGTTCTCTGCGGTGATCTGGGTCAGCGGGCTGTATTTCTGGGCGTTAAGCTGCCCGTGGAAACTATCCCAGGTGGCGGTGGCGGGCACCAGCGGCGATGCGGGCTGACTGGTCGATGCCACTTTTTGCCCGTCACTTTTGCCCGTTGAGGCCTCGTCCGTGGTTTTGGTCGTTCCCGGCTGCTGCTGATCTGCGGCATCCACGTTGAGTTTTTCCTGGGTGCCCTGAGAGGCCTCAGCGGCTTTATCCTGCGCCTGTAGCGTCAGCGGTGCGACCAGCAGCGCCAGCGCCGTCATGCTGACCTTCATTAATGGATACTGTTTTGGGTTATGCACGTTCTGCTCCTCAGGTTCTGACATGATTGTGATGAACGGAATTACTAATCAGCGCAATCAGACCAATCAGACCCACCACCATGGCTGCGGTAATGAGGTACTGATGCAGCAGCGCGGCGGCAAAGCCAATACCGAACAGGACGATCAGCGTAATAATAACCAGGAAGAGGCGCGAACCGCGGCGAACGGCACCGCGCAGAAGAAAGGTCAATACCGCCAGCACCACGCTGGCGATGGCCACGCCCAGCGCACCAATGGTGCCGGTAACGCCGGTGAGCGGCGTCAGCCACGCGTATAAGGCTACCGCGAAGCCGATCGCGGCTGCCAGCAGCAGCAATAAGCTGCCGACGCGCGAAGGTTGAGAATGCAACATACCAGGAAGTCCCCTATTAAAAATAAAAAAGTCGTTGTTCCGTTTCGGTGAGGGTATGCGGCTGTTATTCGCGCAAGGTAACAACGCGTTACAACGCAGCGCGAAGAGCAGCGGCATAATTCACTAAACGTAAATGAGTATAGAAGATGGATTTTTTTGTGATGGAATTACCAGTTCTTCAGGACCCGTTGACGAACATCTTCCGGGTATCCCTGAGCAAAAGAGGCGTGCAGATGCCGGGCAGATTGCAGCGTATCGAACACCACTTTCGCCCCTTTTCCCGCTACGTACTCCCCTCGCTTGAGGCAATTTGTACGTATCCTCGTTGCGGCACAAAGCGTTATGTAGTCAAATATATAACGATTAAATGCTAAAAGAGGTCTGGAATGAATCTGTATATGTTTTACGTCGGTGGCAACGCGGGGAAATCGAATATTGAAGTCCACGACATCCAGTTTGTCGCGGCCAGCGAACCTGAGCAGGCCTGGCCTGCGCTGCGCGAAGCCTGGTTTGGTGACAAGGATAAAATTCATATTGACGGCTACAGCCGTATCACCTGGGCCGACGGTTATAGCGTCACGCTCTCACCTGAACCACCCCGGGGGACAAAGACGTTATTTTTCGTTAACGCCGGCGGTTACAGGCCGGATACGCTGGCCGAGCTGCACGAATACGATCTGTTCGTCGCCGAGGATGCCCGGCAGGCTAAACAAAAAGCGATGCAGACCCTGCTTTGCGGCGTCGATCAACAGCATAAAGATAATTTGAAAGAGGTGGACGATTGCCTGATGCTGGATAAGGTCGGTGAGCTATATATCCATCTGACGCCCTGCGAAACGGGGCGCCGCGATCGACCAGAGTGGCAGGGCTATCTTCCTATCGGTGCCTGACGCTGCGCCCGGTGAGTCATTTTAATTTATAAAGGACGCTAAAAGCGTCCTTTCGCATAAGGTCAGGCCGTGCCGTCAGGCTGTTTTACCGCCAGTAACACCGAGGAGGCTTTAATCAGGGCGATAACCCGTCGGCCCTCGCTGATGCTCATCTCTTCCATGCTCTCATTTGTGATCACCGCCGTCAGGCTTGTGCCTTCATCCGTCAGAAGATGAATGGTGGCGTTGACCGCCCCTTTTTCCAGGGAGGTGACCTGGCCCGGGAACTGATTGCGGGCGGAGAATAGCAGGCCGTTATCTTCTGACGCCAGGATAATCCACGGGGCTTTAATCAGGGCGATGACTTCTTTACCCGGCTCAAGGCCCAGCCTGACCCTACTGCTGCTGGTCACCACGGAGACCAGTTTTCCTCCTTTATCGAGGGAAATCTCTATTTCATCATTAACGGAGCCGGGATGGACTGCCGATATCTTGCCGGAAAGCTGGTTACGTGCGGAAATTGACATCTCTTTCTCCTTATTGCAGGAAGGGCTAATTCCCTGAAGTGTAGACGATAAAGGAGATCTGCCGGGGCTTATGAGGCGACTCAATATGTAATCGGCGTTAAAGGCTTTCTCGCGGCTTACGTGTTACCGTGTTTACACACCACATCGTTAGTTGCAGCCTGACACGGGCAAGAGCGGTAATCTTTTTTGGAAGGGAGACGCCATGATTGAACCATTACATGATGCAGAACTGATTAACATTGCCCAGCGCCTGCAGGCGCTGGCGCAAACCGGCCTGACCTATACCAAAGATATTTATGACCGGGAGCGGTATGAAAGCCTGATGGGCATCGCCGAAAGGCTTTTATCTGCCCGCTTCGATATTTCAGCCGATGCGCTTAAGGCTCTGCATAAAGCAGAGACCGGGTATACCACCCCGAAAACGGACGTCCGGGCCATTATTCTTAACGAGGGCAAGCTGCTGCTCGTTCGGGAATCCGATGACGGGGGATGGAGCCTGCCCGGCGGCTGGGCCGACGTAGGAGACAGCCCTTCAGTGGCTATCATCAGAGAAGTACAGGAGGAGACCGGTCTGGAGGTGAAAGTGAGCCGGCTGCTGGGCGTCTGGGATCGCAACCAGCACGGGCATCCGCCTTACCCCTGGCATGTCTATAAAATGATTTTCCTCTGTGAAATCATCGGCGGAGAGCTTGCCATCAGCCATGAGTCTCTGGACATCCGTTATGTCGACCCTGAGCATTTACCCGAACTTTCTCTGACCCGGATTGTGCCGGAAGAGATCCATACCAGCATCCGCACCGCCCTTGAAGGCGGGGCAACCTGGTGCGACTGACATAGCGCTCAGAAAAGGAGAAGGATGTGTTTCAGGCTACATTGAGGATCCCGATATGACCCCCTTTCAGCAATTTACCGCCACCAGCCTGGATGGCCGGTTAATCCCTTTGGCCGACTACGCGGGAAAGGTGGTACTGGTCGTTAATACCGCCAGCCAGTGTGGCTTCACGCCGCAATACGCCGGCCTTGAGGCGCTCTATAAGAAATACGCCGCCCGGGGTTTGGTGGTGCTGGGTTTCCCCTGCAACCAGTTCGGTAAACAGGAACCCGGAGGCGCCGACGACATCGCCCGGACCTGTCACATTAACTACGGCGTGAGCTTTCCGATGTTCGGGAAAGTGGAGGTCAACGGAGCCGCCGCGCACCCGCTGTTTCGTTATCTGAAAAACGAACTTCCCGGCGTGCTGGGCGGGCGGATCAAATGGAACTTCACTAAGTTTCTGATCGGACGCGACGGTAAACCTATCAAACGTTTTGCCCCTTTCACCACCCCGGAGAAAATGGAAGCCGCAATTCTTGCTGCCCTTGAAATCTAAGTGTGACGGTAATATTGATAGTCCGCTTCAGGCACAGCGTTGCCCTAACAGCAACGCTGTGAGCCAGAAGCAGACGTAAGCCATTTAGCCGTTTCTGATCCGCTCATCAATATCTGGCTGAGGTTTACCAAACAGATAGCCTTGTGCGAAATCGCAGCCCAGCGCCTGTAAATGTTCCAGCTGTTCCTGGGTTTCAACCCCTTCGGCGACCGCCTTCATATTGAGGGATTTCGCCATGCCGGTAATGAGCTTGATGATATTAAGCGCGTCTTCCTGAGTCGATATGGAATGCACAAAGGACTTGTCGATTTTGATTTTATCGAAGGCCAGTCTGCTCAGCCGCGAAAGGGAAGAGTATCCGGTACCAAAATCATCGATGGAGATTTTCACCCCCAGCGCCCTGAGCTTATTCAGGGTGTTCATTGGCGTGCTGCTCTCGGTAAAGATCGAGGATTCGGTGACCTCCAGCTCAAGCCGTTCGGCCGGCAGCCCGGTCTCTTTCAGAATGGACATCACTATTCCGGCAAAGGCTTTGCTGCCTAGCTGGACAGGGGAGACATTCACCGAGATTTTAGCCGGAACCGCCCAGCTGGCGGCTTCCCGGCAGGCCATTTCCAGTACGGATTTCCCCATCTCATTAATCATCCCCGTTTTTTCAGCAACGGGAATAAAGGTGTCCGGGGGCAGAAGGCCCTTCACGGGATGTATCCAGCGAATAAGAGCTTCGTAGCTGTAAATTTCCTGACTGAACGAATCGACAATCGGCTGATAATAAACCACGAAGTCTTTATTCTTTAACGCCAGCGCCATATCGTGCTCGAGGGTTCTGGTTTCCTGCAGCTTGTCTAACATGCGCTGGCGGAAAACTTTAATCTTACCCGAACCCTCATTTTTGGCTTCATAAAGCGCCAGATCGGCGAATTTATACAGATAATCGGAGCGGCGTTCAGCATCTGAGACGACGATGCCAACGCAGGTGGTGATATTGATAATGGTGTTATAAATCGTGTAAGGCTGATTGATGGCATCGCAGATCTTTTGCGCTCGCGAAACGGCGCAGCTCTCCGTCAGGCCGCTTGAGAGAAAGGCAAACTCATCTCCCCCTAAGCGATAAAGCGTATCTGAAGTAAGGCTCGTCGACATCAGGCGCTCGGATATCTGGCGTAATAATATATCCCCGGCATCGTGACCCCAGGTATCATTTACCTCTTTGAACCTGTCTAAATCAAACAGCATCACGGTGACGGAACTATTATTATTTGCTGCCAGTTCGATTGTTTTGTTTAAATTATCCCAGAAGAACTGGCGGTTATTCATGCCGGTAAGCGAGTCGTGGTAGACGTCATATTCCAGCCGGGCATTCTGGATTTGCAGCTTTTCTTTCGATTTTTGCAGCTCGTCAGCCAGGCTCTTAACCTGAAGATGCGCCTTCAGAATATTTCTGTTTTGATAGAAAATCAGCACGCCCAAGATTGCACTCAATATTATCAGCAGTACTGAAGTTGCCGAGTAAATATAATATAAGTTCTGAATATTGAGGTTGGCGTTGTTAATCGAGTTAACATCTTTGTTTAACGCCCCCGATGAAAGACGGCCAAGGGGCGTATCAAGTGCATGCATCTTTTTCAGGTAGGCTTGCAGCTCCGGGCGATCCATTTGCTCCAGATGAACGTCCAGATAATGAAGCGTATTCTCAAGCTGTACCGCCAGCTCACGATGCGCTTGATTGGTGGCGATATAACGTCCTAAATCACCTTCTTTCACTAAATCACTCTGACTGAGCATAATATCGAGACGCAGGCGGACATTATCGAGATTCATCGTCTCATCGATAGCGTACAGGCCAAGCGATGCTTCGAAACGATAATATTCTGATACCAGCTGTGCAGCAGACCATGAATCGGTGTAATGCGTCAGCTTCTGTAACTCTTGTTGCCTTTCATGTACCAGGAAAGAGATATACCCGGTAGAGATAAAAAGAAAAAATATGATGCCAGCCAGTATTCTGTTCATTATGCTCTTCTGAGCTCCTACTCAATATTCATTCTGTTGACCTGCCATGCCGATCTTGAATAATAAATCTGGTTATTCAGTTCAGGTAGGCTGTCATAGGGATACACAATGAATAACGGGCCTTTATCACGGATTTGCATATACTCTCCGTTAACTTTTATGGCGAGAATAGCATTGTATTTTTTGAAATCACTTAGCGGAATAACGGTAGTGTAGTCATTAAGTGCGGTGACCTTCATTACCGAGCCTTTTGCCCCGACGTAATCCATTAGCTTTTGCATGGGAATACCCGTAAAGGTAGTACGTCCATTATACCAGGGGGAGACGGTCTGGAAAGTTACCATACCCAGTTTCTCGAGGCTGTCGCGATCGAAAACGGCTTTCCCGTCTGCGTTGGTATTTTCTATATTACCGGTCAGTGTTAAAAGGACTTTACCGGCAGGTTTGGGAAGTTCACCCGCAAATCCCTGTGTAGCGACCAATAAACTAAACAGCATGACACTTAACCGCATTCTTACCTCGCCTGGCTATGGGATGTAAACGAATTATAATTTAGTTAACCCGCTATTTATATATGCCTCCCGCATAACTTATCAATACGTCCTATTATATTTTAGATCATTAAAATCAAGAGTTTAATTTTTTTCAGTTTAAATAATGGCCGGGCAGGGGCGGAATCGTCAATGTGCAGTACGCGAAATTAATGCCGTCTGTACAAAAAAAAGCCACTGGTATCCTTAGCGCAAATAAACAGGCAATATCCCGGACAAGGTGCCGCCGGTGAAAAGCCGGCCGGGTTTTTACAGGTTGCCGTTGCCCGGCAAGCGGCTATCATCTTTGTTCTAACCATTGTCGGCTCTGAAGGTTCGTCTGCTGTTATGTCCGTAAACTTTGATCTCAACGATCTGTATGCTTTTCGCGCGCTGGTTGAATACAGTAATTTTCGGCTTGCGGCAGAGTCTATCTGTCTTTCACAGTCCGCATTGAGCCGCAGGATAGAGAAGCTGGAATCGGCGCTGGGGATTAAGTTATTCCACAGAACGACCCGGCGGGTCACGCTGACGCTCTACGGGCAGACCTTTGCGGAACGTTCAGATCAGCTGCTGGCGAACGTTGAGTCGGTATTCGCGGATATTCAAAAGGTTAGCCAGGATCGCGTGGGGCTGGTAACCGTCGCCACCGTACCCTCGGCCGCTTACTATTTCATGCCCGGGGTTATCCGCCGTTTTCAGGCGCGCTACCCTCAGGTGCGCGTGAAGATTATCGATAGCAGTGCCGGCAATGTCATTGACGCGGTTACCAGCGGTCAGGCAGATTTCGGCATCTGTTTTGCGGGCAACCTGCAGCCTGATATCGAATTCGTTCCGCTGGTGGGGGATGTCTACGTTGCTGCCTGCAGGCGCGATCATCCGCTGGCCGGTAAAAAAAACCTGACCTGGCAACAGTTTTATCAGCAGGATTATATCGTGCTGGATAAGACCTCCGGCAACCGCAACCTGCTCGACAAGATGCTCGAGCACATCATCCCTGAGCGCCCCAGCATCTGTGAAACCCGCCATGTGACCACCATGCTGGGTATGGTTGAAGCGGGGGTCGGCATTGCTGCCGTCCCCGCTATGTCGATGCCGACGTCAGAGCATTCGATGCTGACTCAACTGCCGTTAACTGAACCGGTGGTAAAGCGTACGGTTGGCCTGATCAGGCGTAGCGGACGCATGCAGTCCTACGTTGCTGCTGAGCTGGAAAAGTTAATTACCGAACAGTATCACGCGGTTTAAGTGACGCTTGCGCCGTCACGGATCGCAGCCCCGTGGCGCGAATGGTACCCTGCGCTCCGCTCGAGGCCAGGAAGTTTAGCAACGCTTTGCCTTCCTGCTGGTGTTCTGCCCTGGCGGTCACCGCCCCGGCAAAACGGGTGACGTACTGCACATCGTCGGGCAGTTCGCCTATAAAAGTCACGCCCGGCTCGGGCAGCAATTCACTCACCTGCTGGAAACCGATAGCGTACTTCCCTTTGGCGACCTCGGAGGCCACAGGAATGCGCTCCACCCTGTGCGCTTTCCCTTTCACCCGATCTTCAATCTCCAGTTTTTTGAACAACTGGCTGCTGATGTAGCGGCCGCTGGCGCTGTCGGAATAGGCAATGGATTTGGCCTGCAGCAGGGCAGCGCGCAGATCTTCATCCCTTTTGATAGTCGGTTCAGGAGCACCTTGTTTAACGACCATCCCAATCGTCGAGTCGGCTAACTCCACGCGCGAGCCGGGCAGCAGCCAGTTATCTTTTTGCAGATTGCCTAGCGCGTCACCCACCATAATCACCACATCAGCCTGTTCGCCGCGACTCAGACGCGCGGGGATCGCCTGAGGCGTCTTGCCCATTGAGGGGCCGGATATCAATACGATGTGGTCGCCGCTCTTCGCTTCATACTCTGGCGCCAGTTTTTCCAGCGCGGCTTTAAACCCACCTGAAATCATGACGGTTATCTCTTCGGCTGATACAGCCGTGCTGACGGAAGTCAGCACCAGCGTGGCGAGAAGGGAACGATAAATTTTTTGCATAACGTCATTCCTGAATTAACCGGCGGTTTGCAACTGTAGCGTGCGGCGGCGATAGAGATAAAAGGTCGCCAGTAAGGCGCATACGGCAGCAAAACTCATCCAGTAGCCAGGGGAGGCCTTGTCGCCGGTGTACTCAATCAGGGCAGTTGAAATCACCGGCGTAAAGCCGCCAAATACCGCGGTTGCCAGACTGTAGGCGAGAGAGAAACCCGCAACCCGGACCTCCATCGGCATAATCTCTGTTAACGCCGGGATCATGGCGCCGTTGTAGAGGCCATACAGGAAGGAGAGCCACAGCAGCACCGTCAGCATCATGGAAAAGCTGGGCGCTTCAGCAAGCAGGTTGAGCGCCGGATAAGCCGTGACCAGGGCCAGCACCGCCATGGTGACCAGCACCGGCTTACGCCCGTAACGGTCAGACAGGGCACCGCCTACCGGCAGCCAGAGGAAGTTAGAGACCGCCACCAGCAGGGTTACCAGCAGGCTGTCCGAGGCGCTGAGCATAAGCACTTTCTTACCGAAGGTGGGGGCATAGACGGTAATCAGATAAAAGGCGGTGGTGGTCATAGCCACCATCAACATACCGGCAATAACGAACTGCCAGTTTGCTAAAAGGATTTTAAACGCGTCGCGCATCGCCAGATGGTTGCGGCGGGCGGTGAACGCTTCGGTCTCTTCCAGCCTGCGGCGCAGAAGAAAGATGAAAGGGACAATCAGGCAGCCCACCAGGAACGGCAGACGCCAGCCCCATTCGCGAATGGCGCTCTCTTCCAGCATCGCATTGAGGGCGAAACCCATAGCCGCGGCGACCATAATGGCCACCTGCTGGCTGCCGGATTGCCAGCTGGTGTAAAAGCCTTTACGCCCGGGCGTGGCGATTTCTGCCAGATAAACCGATACGCCGCCCAGCTCCGCACCCGCTGAGAAACCCTGTAATAAACGCCCGCCCAGCACCAGCAGCGGAGCCCAGAAGCCAATCGCCTGATAGGAGGGAATGAGGACAATCAGGAAGGTTCCTGCGGCCATGATCGACAGGGTAACAATCAGCCCTTTACGTCTGCCGACCTTATCAATGTACGCGCCCAGAACCACGGCACCGATGGGCCGCATCAGAAAGCCTGCGCCAAAGACCGCGAAGGTCATCATCAGCGAGGCAAATTCACTGCTGGCCGGGAAAAAGGTATGGGCGATGTAGGTGGCATAAAATCCGAACAGGAAAAAATCAAATTGTTCCAGAAAATTGCCCGAGGTCACACGCAGGATCGCACTGATTTTTGTCCGAGCCGTCATAGGTGCGTTAGTGGAATGCATTCTTATCTCCAGTTTGTTATTGGCACTTTTCAGCACCTGTCGTTGCAGACTGGATCAGGAAAATAAAGTAAATAAGCGCAATAAACTCATGGACCAATGCGTTTCACGCATGAATCTCTGTTAACAATTGCTACCGATAAGCTGTAACGGGTTTTTAACAATGTTATTGCGTGCAACCCAGGGCGAGCGGTGCGAAAAACGGGATGCCCGTTTTGTGACGAGGTTCATATCGGTCGCAGGCGCAAAAACAGGCGCAGGAGGGCAGAAGGAGGAGAAATGTCTTCGTCGTGTCAGGGAATACAGGGTAAAAAAACCTCCCGCCGGGCGGCGGGAGGAGAGGAACTTAGGCTGCTACCAGGCTGTCGATGGCCGCTTTGGCATCGGACTGGGCTTTGGTTGCCACTTCCGGGCCGTAGGCAATGCCTTCTGCGAACACGAAGTTCACGTCGGTGATGCCGATAAAGCCGAGGAACAGGGTCAGGTACGGCGCAACCAGGTCGGTCGGGGTATCTTTGTGAATGCCGCCGCGGCTGGTCAGTACCACCGCACGCTTACCTTTCACCAGCCCTTCCGGACCGTTTTCGGTGTAACGGAAGGTCACACCGGCGCGGGCCACCAGGTCGAAGTAGTTCTTCAGCTGGGTCGGGATGTTGAAGTTGTACATCGGGGCGTTGATCACGATAACGTCGTGGGCCTGCAGTTCAGCAATCAGCTCATCAGAGAGGGCCAGCGCTTCCTGCTGACGCGGGGTGAGCGGGGCATCGCTCGGGCGCAGCGCACCTACCAGCTCCCCGTCCAGCACCGGAATCGGGTTAGCGGCCAGATCGCGCACGGTGATTTCGTCAGCGCTGTGCTGTTCACGCCACTGTTCAACGAAATAATCAGAGAGCTGACCAGACTGTGAGTACCCTGCCAGAATACTGGATTTAAGAACTAATACTTTGCTCATGGGTGATTCCTTTATTGTATTTGATTGGGGGTTGCCCCGTTGCTTGCTGACACTTTATTCACAATCCTGCCACAGGGATAGCGCAATATATCGAAGCCTATGTTCGATTTTTTTGAATAAGGCGATGAAAGCGCCGGTGTGGTACTCTATATCAATCCTTTAAGTGAGATTTAGCCAGGCAGAGCACTGCCCTCTGACACTATGACAGAACAGCAAAAACTAACCTTCCCGATGCTCTCCCAACGGCTGGAAAACCTGACGCTGCGCGACAAACAGCGTTTCGCTCGCCGTCTGCATGGGGTCAAAAAGGTTAAAAATCCTGATGCACAACAGGCCATCTACCAGGAGATGGCGAAAGAGATTGAACAGGCTGCCGGTAAAGTTGTGCTGCGCGAAGCGGCGCGTCCGGCGATTACCTACCCGGAAAACCTGCCCGTCAGCCAGAAAAAGCAGGACATCCTCGAAGCCGTGCGCGATCATCAGGTGGTGATCGTGGCGGGGGAGACTGGCTCCGGTAAAACCACCCAGTTGCCCAAGATCTGTATGGAGCTGGGGCGTGGGGTGAAAGGGCTGATCGGCCACACCCAGCCGCGTCGTCTGGCGGCGCGCACCGTGGCTAACCGCATCGCCGAAGAGCTGCAAACCGAGCCGGGCGGCTGCATCGGCTACAAGGTGCGCTTCAGCGATCACGTCAGCGACAACACCATGGTCAAGCTAATGACCGACGGGATCCTGCTGGCGGAAATTCAGCAGGATCGCCTGCTGATGCAGTACGACACCATCATCATCGATGAGGCCCACGAGCGCAGCCTGAATATCGACTTCCTGCTCGGCTACCTGAAAGAGTTGCTGCCCCGGCGCCCGGATCTGAAAATCATCATCACTTCTGCCACCATCGATCCGGAGCGCTTCTCGAAGCATTTCAACAATGCGCCCATTATCGAAGTTTCCGGCCGTACCTTCCCGGTGGAGGTGCGCTATCGCCCCATCGTCGAAGAGGCGGATGACACCGAGCGCGACCAGCTACAGGCAATTTTTGACGCGGTGGACGAGCTCGGGAACGAAAGCCCGGGCGATATCCTGATCTTTATGAGCGGCGAGCGCGAAATCCGCGACACCGCCGACGCCCTGAGCAAGCGCGATCTGCGCCACACGGAGATCCTGCCGCTCTACGCGCGCCTCTCCAACAGCGAGCAGAACCGCGTCTTCCAGCCCCACGGCGGACGGCGCATCGTGCTGGCGACCAACGTGGCGGAAACCTCTCTTACCGTGCCGGGCATTAAATATGTGATAGACCCCGGCACGGCGCGTATCAGCCGCTACAGCTACCGCACCAAGGTGCAGCGTCTGCCGATTGAGCCGGTCTCCCAGGCCTCCGCCAACCAGCGTAAAGGACGCTGCGGCCGCGTCTCGGAGGGGATCTGTATCCGCCTCTACTCCGAGGATGACTTCCTGTCGCGCCCGGAGTTTACCGATCCGGAGATTCTGCGTACCAACCTGGCCTCCGTCATTCTGCAGATGACCGCATTAGGGCTCGGGGATATCGCCGCGTTTCCATTCGTGGAGGCGCCGGACAAGCGCAATATCCAGGACGGCGTGCGCCTGCTGGAAGAGCTGGGCGCTATTACTACCGACGAGCAGGCCACCGTTTATAAGCTGACCACCCTGGGCCGCCAGCTCAGCCAGCTGCCGGTGGATCCGCGTCTGGCGCGCATGGTGCTGGAGGCGCAAAAACACGGCTGCGTGCGCGAGGCGATGATCATCACCTCGGCGCTCTCCATTCAGGATCCGCGCGAGCGCCCGATGGACAAACAGCAGGCCTCCGATGAAAAACACCGCCGCTTCCATGATAAAGAGTCTGACTTCCTCGTCTTCGTGAACCTGTGGAACTACCTTGGCGAGCAGCAGAAAGCGCTGTCGTCGAACCAGTTCCGCCGCCAGTGCCGCGTCGATTTCCTTAACTATCTGCGCGTGCGCGAGTGGCAGGATATCTACACCCAGCTGCGCCAGGTGGTGAAAGAGCTGGGGATCCCGGTCAACAGCGAGCCGGCCGAGTACCGGGAAATTCACATTGCGCTGCTCACCGGGCTGCTCTCCCATATCGGCATGAAGGATGCGGACAAGCAGGAGTTTACCGGCGCGCGCAACGCCCGGTTCTCTATCTTCCCCGGCTCCGGGCTGTTTAAAAAGCCGCCGAAGTGGACCATGGTCGCCGAGCTGGTCGAAACCAGCCGCCTGTGGGGACGCATTGCTGCGCGCATCGATCCCGAGTGGGTGGAGCCGGTGGCCCAGCATCTGCTGAAGCGCTCGTACAGTGAACCGCACTGGGAGCGGGCGCAGGGCGCGGTGATGGCTACCGAAAAGGTCACCGTCTACGGCCTGCCGATCGTGGCGGCGCGCAAGGTTAACTACAGCCAGATCGACCCCGCCCTGAGCCGCGAGCTCTTTATCCGCCACGCGCTGGTGGAGGGCGACTGGCAGACGCGCCACGCCTTCTTCCGGGAAAACCTCAGGCTGCGTGCCGAGGTGGAGGAGCTGGAGCATAAATCCCGCCGCCGCGACATTCTGGTGGATGACGAGGCGCTGTTCGAATTTTACGACCAGCGCATCAGCCACGAGGTGATTTCTGCCCGTCACTTCGATAGCTGGTGGAAGAAGGCCAGCCGGGAGAACCCGGACCTGCTCAACTTCGAGAAGAGCATGTTGATCAAAGAGGGGGCGGAGTCGGTCAGCAAGCTCGACTACCCGAACTTCTGGCATCAGGGCAACCTCAAGCTACGCCTGAGCTATCAGTTTGAACCCGGCGCGGACGCGGACGGCGTCACCGTCCACATTCCACTGCCGCTGTTAAACCAGGTGGAAGAGGCCGGTTTCGAGTGGCAGATCCCCGGCCTGCGCCGGGAGCTGATTATCGCCCTGATTAAATCCCTGCCCAAACCGGTGCGGCGTAACTTTGTGCCGGCGCCGAACTACGCCGAGGCGTTTTTAGGCCGCGTCACGCCGCTGGAGCTGCCGCTGCTGGATGCGCTGGAGCGCGAGCTGCGCCGGATGACCGGCGTGACCATCGACCGGGAGTCCTGGCACTGGGATCAGGTGCCCGATCACCTGAAAATCACCTTCCGGGTGGTGGACGATAAAAACAAGAAGCTGAGCGAAGGCCGTTCGCTAACGGAGCTGAAAGAGGCGCTGAAAGGCAAAGTACAGGAGACGCTCTCGGCGGTGGCCGACGACGGCATCGAGCAGAGTGGCTTGCACATCTGGAGCTTTGGCAATCTGCCGGATCACTACGAGCAGAAGCGCGGCAACTATAAGGTGAAAGCCTGGCCGGCACTGGTGGATGAGCGTGACAGCGTGGCTATCAAGTTGTTCGATAACCCGCTGGAGCAGCAGCAGGCCATGTGGCGCGGCCTGCGCCGCCTGCTGCTGCTGAACATCCCGTCGCCGATTAAATATCTGCACGAGAAGCTGCCTAACAAAGCCAAGCTGGGGCTCTACTTTAACCCCTACGGCAAGGTGCTGGATCTGATTGACGACTGCATCTCCTGCGGCGTAGATAAGCTGATTGACGATGCGGGCGGCCCGGTCTGGACCGAAGAGGGCTTCGCGAAGCTGCACGAAAAAGTACGCGCCGAGCTGAACGACACCGTGGTGGAGATTGCGAAACAGGTAGAGCAGATCCTCACCGCAGTCTTCAATATCAACAAGCGTCTGAAAGGGCGAGTGGATATGACCATGGCGCTGGGGCTGTCGGATGTGAAAGCCCAGATGTCCGGGTTGGTTTATCGCGGCTTTGTCACCGGCAACGGCTTCCGGCGGCTGGGGGATACGCTGCGGTATCTGCAGGCGATTGAAAAACGCCTGGAGAAGCTGGCGGTGGATCCGCACCGGGATCGCGCCCAGATGCTGAAGGTGGAGAGCGTGCAGCAGGCCTGGCAGCAGTGGCTGAACAAGCTGCCGCCCGCGCGTCGCGACGACGAGGATGTGCAGGCGATCCGCTGGATGATCGAGGAGCTGCGGGTGAGTTTGTTTGCGCAGCAGTTGGGGACGCCTTATCCGATTTCGGATAAGCGGATTTTGCAGGCGATGGAGCAGGTAGTTACTTAACGGAATGACCTGATGGGTCTTTTTATCGGTCTTTAAGCAATGCTGTAATTGCATGATAATAAAAGGCTTACAGCAATGCCCTGGTCCGGCTGAAAATTGCCGAAGCGTTTCCCGTAGGCCGGGGCGAGGCGCAGGGACGCGCCGAGAGGGCATAGCCTGCATGGATGCAGGCTGGTGCCCGACCCGAAAGCCGAAGGGAATAAGCTGAGGGCACCGCGAAGCGGCAATTTTCTTTGCCGGTAGCCCGGGTCGCCAGGGTGGTGGCGATTGAGCCACCCTGGCACGTTCACTGGTGCAGGTATGACAGAGAAGCAGCGATCGTGAAGTGAACGGAACCACCACCTCAGCCGCATGTTCCCCTCACCCCGGCCCTCTCCCCAAAGGGGCGAGGGGGCAGTTTGTGCTAGCCATCACTGATGGGGATTTATCCTTCGGGGCGAGGGAGACGCCAGTCCATGACCATTAACCATTAACCATTAACCAGCGCCAGTGTAAACCCATCCCAGCCCTTGACCCCCACGGTTTGCAGTGCCGTGGCCGTCAGGCGCGGGTTATCCCCAATCATCTCAATAAAGCGCCGTACCCCCTGCACGCGGGCGTCATCGCTCTGACCATTAATCACATCTCCGTCGCGCACGACGTTATCACCCACAATCAGCGTTCCCGGGCGGGAGTAGTACAGCGCCCACTCCAGATAGCCCGGGTTGTTTGGCTTGTCGGCGTCGATAAAAATCAGGTCAAAAGGGGCGACATCGCCAAAGCCTTCCAGCGACTTAAGCGCCGGGCCCTCAATCAGTTCGATGCGCCCGGCGAGACGCGCCAGCGCGATATTCTTTCTGGCTACCTCCGCATGTCGCGGGTCGGCTTCGAGGGTTATGAGCTTGCCGTCCGGCGGCAGGGCGCGCGCCATCCAGATACTGCTGTAGGCGCCGAGGGTGCCGATCTCCAGAATGCGCACGGCGCGGGTCATGCGCACCAGCAGCGCCAGAAACTGCCCCTGATTGGCGGCGACATCGTGTTCAGGTAACCCAGCCAGCTTGTTGTTTTCCAGCACCTGAGCGAGCACGTCGTCCTCGGGAATAAGCGCGGAAATCATATAATTATCAACGTCGGACCACTTCTGCTGCATCGATTGCCCCTTAGTTTTTATCAGACCATCCGCCGCCCAGCGCCTTATACAAATCAATCTGCGCCAGCAGCAGGTTGTTTTTGGTCTCCACCACGCTGGTCTGCACCGAAAAGAGCGTGCGCTGGGCATCCAGCACGTCCAGATAGGAAGAGTAACCATTGCGATAGCGATTCTGCGCGATCCGCAGCGTCTCCTGCGCCACCTCCTGCTGCGCAATCAGCTCCGTCAACTGCTCCTGATAGCGGGTGATAGCGTCCAGGCTATCGTTCACCTCTTTGAAGGCGTTACGCACCGTTTTTTCATAGCTGTACAGTGCCTGGTTGCGCTGGGACTGGGAGATATCCACCTGCGCATTCAGCGCCTGGCGGTTCAGCAGCGGCGCGAGAATACTGCCGCCCAGACTCCAGAGCTGCAGCGGGTTATCCAGCAGGCCCGGCAGGGTACGATCCTGGACCGATCCGCTAGCGGTGAGGTTGATCGACGGCAGCAGGCTGGCGCGCGACGAGGCGAGAGAAGCATCGGCGGCAATCAGCTGGCGCTCTGCCTGCACAATATCCGGGCGGCGGTTGAGCAGCGAAGAGGGCAGCTGCGAAGGCAGGCGCAGGGGGGTGAGGGTAGCGAAATCGCTGCTGCGGGCCACCGCGCCGGGGTTGCCGCCCAACAGCAGGCTTAAGGCATTCTCCTGCTGGGCGATCTGGTGTTGCAGTTGGGGGATTTGCGCCCGGGTGGCGCGCAGTTCGGAGTCGGACTGCATCAGCTCAAGGCGCGAGCTGTAGCCGGTCTCAAACTGGCGCTTCGCCAGGTTAAAGGCCTCTTCCCGGGATTTAAGGGTGGACTGCGTCACCCGCAGCTGCTCATCCAGCGCCAGCAGGGTAACGTAGCCCGAGGCCACCGAGGAGGCTACCGTCAGGTCCGCCGCCGCCGCGGCCGCTTTTTGCGCTTCAAGCGAGGCCTCGGCGGCGCGGGCGGTGCTGCGGTTCACGCCCCACAGATCCACGTCGTAACTGGCGGTCAGGCTGCCTTTATAGAGCGTGCCGTAGGCGGGCAGGCCGGTGGCCGCCGACTGGGAGCGCGCCCGGGTGCCGCTGAGGCCCGCGTCCAGCGAAGGAAACAGGCTCCCCTCGCTGGCGTAGACCTGCGCCTGATACTCATTAATGCGCTCCCGGGCAATCAGCACATCGCTGTTATTGCGCAGGGCCTGGTCAACGTAGCGGTTGAGGTGGTTGTCGTGGAAATTGCGCCACCATAGCTGCTCCGCCGGACTGGCAGGACCGCTGCTGGCGCGCCACTGGGCCGGGATCTGCAAGGTCGGCTTTGCCGGCTCCACGTCTACCGACTGGCAGGCGCCAAGGGCGGCGGCGGCCACTAGTATCGCAAGCGGGCGGAGGATCATTCTGCCTCCCCCGTATTGATGGTCACCTGCACCGACATCCCCGGACGCAGCAGAGCATTCTCCTCGGGTTTACCGAGGATCTCGATGCGCACCGGAATACGCTGGGCGATCTTCACAAAGTTGCCGGTGGCGTTATCCGGGCTGATGGCGCTGAACTCCACGCCGGTGGCGGGGGAGATACTCTCCACCCGGCCCTGATAAGCCCTGCCGTCCAGGGCGTCGACGGTGAATTTCACCGACTGGCCGACGCGCATATTCGCCAGCTGGGTCTCTTTAATATTGGCGATCACCCAATGCTTCGGCGGCACCAGAGTGGTGAGATGGGTACCGGCGGTAACGTAGCCCCCCAGACGCACCGCAATCTGCCCCAGCTGGCCGTCGCGCGGGGCGACGATGCGGGTGTTTTGCAGGTCAATCTGCGCCAGCTCCAGCGCCGCTTTAGCGCTTTCGACATCCGCCTCCAGCGAGGCGCGATTAACGATAGTGGTTTGCAGATCCTGGCGCGACATCTCAAGGGTGGCTTTTGCCTGGTCGATATCGGCACTACCCTGGGCGGCGCTCGCCAGCGCGGCGTCCCGCTCGCGAATGGAGAGCGAGCCGTCGGCGGTCAGCTCTTTTACGCGCTTCAGGTCCGCCTGGGTTTTCAGGCTCTGGGCGCGGGCGTTTTTCAGCGCCGCCTCGTTGCGCACAATCACCGCCTCGGCGCTTTTGCGCTGCTGGAGATTGTTATTCAGGGCGGCGATTTTCATCGCCAGCTGCGCCTCGGCCTGATGCACGCGCTGACGGTAAATGCGATCGTCAATCTGCAGCAGCAGCTGGCCCTGTTTAACCTGGTCAAAATCCTGCACCCGCACCTCGGTGATATAGCCATTTACCTGGGGGCTGATAAAGGTGGTCTGCCCGCGCACGTAGGCGTTATCGGTGAACTGCACGTCGCGGGTGAACGGCGGCAGCTGCCAGGCGTACAGGATCACCAGCACCCCGACAATCACGATGGCGGCGGCGGTAAAAACAGAAACAATACGCACATTTTTGCGGGTGTTAGCCTGCTCTTTGGCGGCATCCTGCTGACTCATAACTTCTCCCAAAACATCATTTATTCATATTCCTTATTTATTACCAGTGGCGCCCTTCAGCGCCATGCGGGCCGTTATGCGCAGGCGTAGCAGACGCCATAAGATCCACACCAGGGTGGCGGTGGCAATACCCGCCGTCAGCAGGTAAGTATCATTGTAAGCAAGAATATTTGCCTCCATGGTGCTGACGTTTTGCAGCTGGAGGCTCGCCTGGGTGCTGAGCAGGGCGCTGTCGCCAATCAGACTTTTGTACATCTGGCTGTAAAGCTGTAACCGCTCATTCACCAGCGGATTAAGGGTGGTGAGCTGATCCGCCAACAGGCTGGAGTGGTACTTCTCGCGCCAGGTCTGGAAGGTGCCGAGAATGGCGGAGCCCAGTAGGCCGCCAAGGTTCTGGCTCATGCCGAACAGCACCGAGAAGCTCACCAGATTACGCGGATCCGCCACCACGCCGCCGATACCGGCCAGCATCGCCGGGGCGAGGAAAAAGGCGCTGCCGAACCCGAGCAGGAACTGGCTCAGTATCAGCTGGTCCGGGCGGGTCAGGTTACTGGACTGACTGTCCAGCAGCGAGGCGACGATCATCAGCACCAGCGAGGTGACGATTGGCCAGGCAAGCCTGGTCGGTTTGATGGTCAGGCAACTGGTGACAATCCCGCAGACGATCCCGGCAAAGATGGCCCAGGCCAGGTGGGTCATCTGCTCATTTTGCAGGCCCACGTACTGCAGCCAGCCGATAACCCCGGTGTTCTGCTCCGCCAGCACGATGCGGATCAGCAGCATAATCAGCCCCAGGCGCAAAATACTGCCGCTGGAGAGCCAGCGCGTATTGAGCAGCGGGTTGCTGCGGTTATGCTCGAAGAAGATGGCGGTAACAATCAGCACCAGGGACAGCGCCAGCGCCCAGCCGATCCAGGGGGTCTCGAACCACCACTCCAGCCGCCCGAGGGAGAGCACCGCGCAGAGCAACGCCATGCCGGGTGCCAGTAAAATAAAGGTGATGAAATCTTTCTTCTCAAAGACTTTGCGCCGATCGCCGGGGGGCAGCTTCAGAGCAATCACACAGCCGAGCGAAATCAGCGCCAGCCCCAGCTCAAACAGATAGAGCCCGCGCCACTCCTCCAGCTGTAACAGCTCGGTGGAGAAGAGCCGCGCTATGGGGATCGCCAGCGACGAGCCGGTAATGCCGATGGTCAGAGCCTTAAGCCGGTGCTTTGCCGGCCAGGCCTGAATCTGATAATAGATCCCCAGCGAACTGAGCGCCGCCGCCACCATGCCGTGTGCGGCGCGCACCATCAGCGCCGAACTCAGATCGTTGACGAAAAGGTGAAAAAAGGTCACCAGCACATAGAGCACCAGAAAGCCTTCGGTAAAGGCGCGCAGCCCGTACTGCTGGCGGAATTTTACTAGCAGCAGGTTAATAGAGACGTTGGTCATTACGTAGACCGCGGGCAGCCAGGCGATCTCCGTGGACCAGGCGGCAAAGGTGCCCTGCAAATTTTGCAGGTTGGCTGAGACCATGGCATTACCCAGCGCACCGGTCAGGCATACCAGCAAACCTACCACGCCGTAGGCCACGCGCTTAGGCGTGCTGTGGACGGGGGTAGAAGGGGAACCCAACAGCATCGGTTTTTCGTGGGGCTGCCACTCGCGAGGAGCATAGGGGTCGCGTTGGGGCAGACGCATAAGAAATGTTACCTGTAAGTTACACGGTAGTTAGTGGGCTAATGATTCTACGTCTGACGTAAAACCTATTTCAAGTGAATATGATAATGACCCGTTAGGCAAATGTATGACATACATTTTTCAGGGTTTTTTGTGTTTTTCAGCTTGGGCTGAAACCGGCAGGGCTACCGGACACGCGGTGCAATTTCCGCGTCCTGATTTGCGTTATGTCCTGCCGTTCTCCTGCAGGGCCAGAGCTTAACCTGTTGATCTACTATACTGACTATTGCACCAGTCATTTCCATACGTGGCTTACCTTACATCAGCCTTACCCATGTCCATCAGGAGAATGCAATGCAAAAGAGTAAAACCCTGAAAATGCTGCTGGCCTTATCGGCAGTCGCAGCGGTGTTCTGTACCCCTGTCGTGCAGGCCCAGACCACCAGCGCTGCGCAGAGTGGCGCCGCCATCCAGAATGGATCGAACGCCAGACTCAGCGCCGACGATGAAAAAGCGGTGAAGGATATGGCGCAGGCGAATATCAACGAAATTGCCGCCGCCAAGATTGCGCTAGATAAGGCTCAGAGCAGCGACGTTAAAGCCTTTGCCCAGAAAATGGTCGACGACCACGGCGCTGCCCTGACCAAAGTAGAGGCTGTCGCCCAACAGAAAGGGGTGACGCTGCCGACCGAGCCGGACGCCATGCACAAGGAGATGGCCGCTAAGCTGGAAAAACAGAGCGGCGAGGCATTTGACAAGATGTATATGGAGAACGCTGGCACCAAAGACCACCAGATGGTGCTCTCGAAGCTGAAGAGCGACGCTGCGAAGATTAAGGATCCGGACGTGAAGGGGCTGGCCGATGCGCATACCCCGGTCGTTGAGCAGCACCTGAAGTCTGCCGAGCAGATGACAATGCACTCGGGCGCGAAATAACCCGCTCTGACGCAGCCGCAGGCATACGCGTATGGTTTAACGACTCTACGCGAACCGGCGCGCCATTCAAGAAGGAAGCGTTGTTAGCATGCAGGCAGGAAAAGGCGGCCGGATAACACGGCCGCCTCAAAGTTACAGCCTGTGGGTCTGGGCGTTAACGACCGGGGCCTGTTTAACCCGGCTAGCGCAGAAGATGGCAATCAGCGAGATGGCTACCGTTACCGCCAGATACCAGGCCACCGGCACCCAGTCGCCGTTATATTTCGCCAGCAGGCCGGTGGCAATCAGCGGCGCGGTGCCGCCCGCCAGCGCGGCGCCCAGCTGATACCCGAGGGTGATGCCGGTATAGCGCACATTGGCGCTGAAAATTTCCGAACAGAGCGTACCCAGCACCGCCGTCACCGGCGCCCAGAGCACGCCAAAAGCGATAACCGTCGCCAGCACGATGCCCCAGGTGGTGCCGGTATTGAGCAGCATAAACCAGGGCACGATAAACAGCCCGAGCACAAACACGCTCACCGCGTACATGCGCTGGCGGCCAATTTTATCGGACAACATCCCCATCAGCGGGATCATGATGGTCGCCACCAGCGCGCCGAGGGTCACCGCCTCCAGCGCCTGGGACTTCTGATAGGTGAGGGTGGTAGTGGCGTAGCTGACCACAAAAGTTGAGAAAATATAGAACGGCGCGGTTTCCACCACCTTCAGCCCGGCGGCAATCAGCACTTCACGCCAGTGGTATTTCAACGTATCGCGCAGGGGCGCTTTTGCCACCTGGCCCGCCGCTTTAACCTTTTTAAACTCCGGCGTTTCGTCGATATCTTTACGGATCCACAGCCCCAGCAGCACCAGCACCGAGCTCAGCAGGAAGGGGATACGCCAACCCCATGAGAGGAACTCCTCCTCGCTGAACAGGGTCATCAGCGAGACGATAAAGGTGGCCATCAGCATGCCGATGGTCACCCCCGCCTGCGGAATACTGCCGAAGAAGCCTTTGCGTTTTTCCGGCGCGTATTCATAGGCCAGCAGCAGGGCGCCGCCCCATTCACCGCCGATCCCCATCCCCTGGATAATACGCATCAGGATCAGCAGCGCCGGCGCCCACAGCCCAATCTGGTCGTAGGTGGGCAGCAGGCCAATCATCACGGTTGCACCCCCCATTAGCGAAAGCGTGAGAACCAGGGTTCTTTTACGCCCGATGCGATCGCCGATATGGGCAAAGAGTACGCCGCCGATGGGACGAATAAAAAAGGTCAACGAGAAGGAGAGATACGACAAAATCAGGCCGATAACCGGGTCGACCATCGGGAAAAATATCTTGTTAAACACCAGCGCGGCAGCCGTGCCGTAAAGAAAATAGTCAAACCATTCAATCGCGCTGCCGGTAAGGCTGGCAACCAGTACTTTTTTGTTTTTGCGCAAAATCGCGCCGCTGCTTTCATGTTGTTGTGTCATACCCGTAGTTCCGCCATGTGGATGAGGGAGTGGGTGACACCTGGCGCGCTTCAGGTGCAACCCGGTAGCCTGAAATGTTGTTGAATTGTTAAGCAACTTAGGGATGACTGTTACATTTGGCAAGCCTGAAAGCATCAAAACTGGTCAGATCACGCTTAAATATGCAGCAATGGATGCTCTGTCATGCCGTTATTCCGGCATTTAATTTTGCTGACTGGAGAGGGGCTGGAATATTGTGTAGGTGCAACCGGCTGATTTTTGGCGATTTCTGGTTATTTCATTTTAATGACTATCCTTATACGGTAACCCACGATCCGGTTTTCAGAGTGATCCTCTGTTAACCGCCGACCTGCACGTTACCCTGAACTCTAATCCCGGAAGGAGGTAACGATGACCCTCGAACTTTTCCCTTGTCTGCCGGATAAAACGCTGGCAGCGGTTAACACCCTTGGCGAATGGCTGGCTGAGCATCCTCTGGCCGACGCGCTGCCGCCGCCCCAGGCCGATCTGGTGGTGCTGGCGGGAAATGCGGTGATCCCCTCAATAGACGCGGCCTGCCGTCTGGCGGCCGAGCTCAACGTGCCGCTGCTGGTCAGCGGCGGGATTGGCCACTCCACCACCTTTTTATACGCCGCCATTGCGCGCCACCCGCGCTATAACACCGTGCGAACCACCGGTAAGGCCGAGGCCACTATTCTGGCGGAGATTGCCCGCACGTTCTGGAACATTCCCCCCGAACGGCTGGTGGTGGAAGATCAGTCCACCAACTGCGGCGAGAACGCGCGCTTTAGCTGGGCGCTAATGCAGCAACATCCGCTGCCCGCCAGCCGGGCGATTGTGGTGCAGGATCCCACCATGCAGCGGCGCACCATGGCCACTTTCGCCCGGGTCTGCCGGGACGAGCCGGATGCCCCGCACTGGATTGCCCATCCGGGGATTGTCCCGCAGCTGAAAAACAGCGCCGACGGGCTGGTATTCCGTGAAGGCGGCGAGGGGCTATGGCCGGTAGAGCGTTATCTGTCGCTGGTGCTGGGCGAGCTGCCGCGCCTGCGGGATGACGTGAACGGCTATGGCCCGACCGGGCGGGATTTTATCGCCCATGTGGATATCCCCCCTTATGTCGAAGAGGCGTGGCAGACGCTGCGCAACGACGCCATTCTTACCGACGCGCTCACCAGCCGCTCCCTGCTCTGAACCACTGCCCGTTTGCGACGGCCTCTGCGCAAACGGGCATTCTTTACGGCCCACAGGCCGCCACCCTCTTTTGCTGACCCGATTCTTTTATGAGAGATCTCACAAAAACAGCGCGATAGAGTAGGAATATGGATCCCTGCCTGTAGCTTTTAACAATAATTTTACGTGTTAAAAACAATGTAATTACAGGAGCAGGTTATGACAGTACCCGTACAACATCCTATGTATATCGATGGACAGTTTGTTGCCTGGCAGGGTGAAGCCTGGATTGATGTGATCAATCCGGCCACCGAAGAGGTCATTTCCCGTATTCCCGATGGTAGTGCCGAAGAGGCCCGCAAGGCGATAGACGCAGCGGAGCGCGCGCAGCCGTGTTGGGAGGCGCTACCTGCCATCGAGCGTGCCGGCTGGTTACGCAAAATTTCCGCCGGGATCCGCGAGCGCGCCGCTGAAATCAGCGCCCTGATTGTCGCCGAAGGCGGCAAGATCCAGCAGCTGGCGGAAGTCGAAGTCAACTTTACCGCCGACTATATCGACTATATGGCCGAGTGGGCGCGCCGCTACGAAGGCGAGATTATCCAGAGCGACCGCCCCGGCGAAAATATTCTGGTCTTTAAGCGGGCGCTGGGCGTAACCACCGGCATTCTGCCGTGGAACTTCCCCTTCTTCCTGATTGCTCGCAAGCTGGCACCGGCGCTGTTGACCGGCAATACCATTGTGATCAAACCCAGCGAGTTTACCCCCAACAACGCTATCGCCTTCGCCAAAATCGTCGATGAGATTGGCCTGCCGAAAGGGGTCTTTAACCTGGTGCTGGGCCGGGGTGAAACCGTGGGGCAGGAGCTGGCGGGTAACCCGAAGGTGGCGATGGTCAGCATGACCGGCAGCGTGGGCGCCGGGGAGAAGATCATGGCCGCGGCGGCAAAAAACATCACCAAAGTCTGTCTGGAGCTGGGCGGCAAGGCCCCGGCCATCGTGATGGACGATGCTGATCTGGAGCTGGCGGTCAAAGCCATCGTCGACTCTCGCGTCATCAACACCGGGCAGGTATGTAACTGCGCCGAGCGCGTTTACGTGCAAAAAGGGATTTACGATCGTTTTGTGAACCGCCTGGGCGAAGCCATGAAAGCGGTACAGTTTGGCAACCCGGCCGAGCGCAACGATATCGCCATGGGGCCGCTGATCAACGCCGCCGCGCTGGAGCGCGTAGAGCAAAAAGTGGCCCGCGCGGTAGAAGAGGGGGCGAAGGTGGTACTGGGCGGTAAGGCGGGCGAAGGCAAGGGGTACTACTATCCACCCACGCTGCTGCTGGACGTGCGCCAGGAGATGACCATCATGCACGAAGAGACCTTCGGCCCGGTACTGCCGGTGGTAGTGTTCGACACCCTGGAGGAGGCGCTGGAGATGGCCAACGACAGCGAATACGGGCTGACCTCTTCCATTTATACCCAGGATCTCAACGTAGCGATGAAGGCTATCAAAGGGCTGAAGTTTGGCGAAACCTATATCAACCGCGAGAACTTCGAAGCGATGCAGGGGTTCCACGCGGGCTGGCGTAAATCGGGGATCGGCGGGGCGGATGGGAAGCATGGTTTGCATGAGTATTTGCAGACGCAGGTGGTTTATTTGCAGTCGAGGTAAAAGCAAAAAGTAACGGAGGTAAAAGCAAAATGACAACGCCAGTTGTCATTTTTAGGGTTTGCTCCCTCTCACTAAAGGAGAGGGCCGGGGTGAGGGCACCAGACCGCACTAGTTGTTCCCTCTCCCCTCCGGGGAGAGGGTTAGGGTGAGGGGAACATGCGGCTCTGGTGCTGGTGTCCTTCTCCCTCTCCCTTGAGGGAGAGGGTCGGGGTGAGGGGGAACATGCGGCGATAGTGGTGGTTCCGTTCACCTCACGTCTATTGCTTCTCTGTCACTCCAGAATCCGTGAACGTGTTAAGGGGGCTACCGCCGCCCCCTTAACAATCCCGGCTCCCGGCCAGGAAAATCGCCGCTTCGCGGTGCCTTCGGCTTATTCCCTCCGGCTATCGGGTCGGGCGCGATCCTACATCCATGTAGGTCGCGCCCTCTCGGCGCATCCCTGCGCCTCGCCCCGGCCTGCGGTCAACGCCTCAGCGATTTTCAGCCGGACCCTGTCATCGCTGTTATCTTTTTATCTATATCAAAGCATGTTTATTGCTTTTCAATTAGTGGCTTCTGAGTTTCCTCACACCTTCGTCCCAATCCAGTTCATCATCAGCTCCGGCCAGACGGCGACGGGCAGTCCTTGCGCATCGCGAATACCAAATCCGTGCTTGCCGCGCTCGAACAGGTGCATCTCCACCGGTACGCCCAGGCGGCGCAGGGCGGTGAACATCGCCAGGCTGTTTTCCACTTTCACCGCCGGGTCGTCCACCGCGTGCAGCAGGAAGGTGGGGGGCGTGGCGGCGCTGGCGCGATCCTCCAGCGAATAATGGCGGATTTGTTCAGGGGTAGGCGCGTCGCCAATCAGCTCGTGGCGCGAGCCGGGATGGTCGATATCGGCGTGCATGGTGATCACCGGGTAGACCAGCGCCATAAAGGCCGGGCGCGCATCCTGCTCGTCTACGGCGTCCAGCGGGGCGTACACTGTTTCATCGTGCCGGGTGCCGAGGCTTGCCGCCACGTGGCCGCCCGCCGAGAAACCCAGCACGCCGATGCGGCTGGCATCCAGCTTCCACTCGGCGGCTCTGGCGCGGATCAGGCGCATGGCGCGCTGCACGTCCGCCAGCGGCGCGTCTGCTCCTTCCGCATGGCCGTCGCCGGGCATCCGGTAGGTCATTACAAACAGGGTATAGCCGCGGGCATTAAAAGAGGCGGCGAGGGCGCTGCCCTCTTTGTCCAGCACCACGCGGCGGTACGAGCCGCCGGGAGCGACCAGAATACCTACCCCGTTCGGGCGCGCCGGGGCGTAGACGGTTATCTGCGGGGCGCGGACGCCGGTGACGGAGCGGTCAAAATCGGATGTGCCCGTATGCTTCGGTTCGGGGGTAAATACCGCATCGCTGGCGGCAGCGCCGGGCGCCTCGCCGTCGGGCCAGATGCTGAAGGTCGTGGCGTGGCTGACCGCCTGTGCCATCTGGTGCTCTAAGGTCTCGCGGCTTATCTGTTCCATAACGGGGCTCCCTCTGAAATAAGGGGTTGTTATAGCAGAGTATGGGGCAGGAAAACCGGAAGGGATTCACAAGGCGCGGACAGCAACGCTGCCCGCGATAAGATTACAGCGCGGCAAATTTATCTAGCGTGCGCACCAGTTGGGTGACAAAACCGTATTCGTTGTCGTACCAGGCCACGGTCTTCACCAGCTGCACGTCGCCCGCCTCGGTCACCTCGGTCTGGGTGGCATCGAATACCGAGCCAAAGTGCGAGCCAATCACGTCGGAAGAGACGATCTCCTCGTCGGTATAGCCGAAAGAGTCATTCCCTTCGGTGGCTTTTTTCAGCGCCTGGTGGATCTCCTCCACGGTCACCTTTTTCTCAAGGATCGACACCAGCTCGGTCACGGAGCCGGTTTTTACCGGCACGCGCTGGGCGTGACCTTTCAGCTTGCCGCTCAGTGCCGGGATCACCAGCCCAATCGCCTTCGCCGCCCCGGTAGTGTGGGGGATGATGTTTTCCGCCGCCGCACGGGAGGCGCGCAGATCTTTGCCGCGGGGGCCGTCCACCAGCGCCTGGGTTCCGGTATAGGCGTGGATAGTGGTCATGGTGCCGGCCTTAATGCCGAAGGCGTTGTGCAGTACGTTAGCCAGCGGCGCCAGGCAGTTAGTGGTGCAGGAGGCGACGGAGACAATGGTATCGCTGGCTTCAAGGGTATCGTCGTTGACGTTAAAGACGATGGTTTTCATCTCGCCGGCCGGGGCGGAGATGAGCACTTTTTTAGCCCCGGCATCAATGTGCGCCTGGGATTTCTCTTTCGAGGTATAAAAACCGGTGCACTCCACCACCAGTTCGACCCCGGCCGCCTTCCACGGAATATGGCTGGCCTCTTTTTCGGCGTAAACCGAAATCGATTTGCCATCGACGATCAGCGAATCTTCGGTGAAGTCCACGCTCCAGGGGAAGGGGCCGTAGTTAGAGTCGTGCTTCAGCAGGTAGGCCAGCACTTTGGGGGAGGTTAAGTCATTAATCGCCACAACGGTGTTGCTGTCCTGGGTTTCCAGCAGGCGGCGAAGTACAAGGCGTCCAATGCGTCCAAATCCGTTAATACCAATTTTACTCATGGTCTGCTCCAGTAGAGAACGTAACGATAGGTTGAACCTCTCCAGGATTAGCTTATGAACTCTGCGCGGGCAACTGAAGATGCTTCATCTGCGCGGAAGTTTTTGAAAACACATATAGAAAAGTTGATGAATTTTTAGCAAAAGCTGGGTATGTTGCCCTTTTTGCCCAGGAATTCATATGCGTACTAAATACACCGGCCTGCAAATTACTATTCACTGGCTGGTTTTCTTGCTGGTGGTGGTGGCCTACTGCGCCATGGAGTTTCGCGGCTATTTTCCGCGTACGGCGCGTCCGCTGATTAACATGGTCCACGTCTCCTGTGGGATCTCCATTCTGGTACTGATGGTTGCCCGCCTGCTGGTGCGGCTTAAGTATCCGGCGCCGCCCATCACGCCCAAGCCGAAGCCGATGTATATCGGGTTATCGCATCTGGGCCATCTGGCGATTTATCTGCTGTTTATCGCCCTGCCGGTAATTGGCCTGGTGATGATGTATAACCGCGGCAACACCTGGTTTGCCTTTGGGCTGGGCATGCCCCATGCGGCCGAGTCGAACTTCGAGGTGGTCGACCTGATGAAAACCTGGCACGTCACCCTGGCGAAAGCGGGCTACTTTATCGTCGGGATCCACGCCTTTGCCGCGCTGCTGCATCACTACTACTGGAAAGACAACACCCTGCTGCGCATGATGCCGAAAAAGCGTAGCTGACCGTCGGCTTCTCTTTAAGGCCCTCGCTCTCCGGAGCGGGGGCTTTTTTATCGCGCCAGTTCACATTTTCATCTCGCGCTGTGGGTAATATTTACGCAGGCAGTATATCTATAATAGAAACATGGTGGCGCGTACATCCGATCCGGCGTTTGCTGATATCATCCCGGAGGCCGCTCGCGTTTCACCGCCCGCCAGCCGGCATCCGCAAAGGAGAGAGTATGAACCACTCAGCTCAGCAATCACTTGATAGCGCGGTATCTGAAAGGGAGATCCCCGTGGCCCGCACACTCCGCAAGGTCTTGCTTGCCACCGGCATTGGCCATTTTGTTGAATGGTTCGACTTTGGCCTTTACGGCACCCTGGCCGCCATCATTGGCCTGCAATTCTTTCATGCTGAGACCCCGGCGGTCGCGCTGCTGTCATCCTTTGCGGTGTTTGGCGCCGGGTTTGTTATGCGCCCGCTTGGCGGGCTCTATTTTGGCTCGCTGGGGGATCGTATTGGGCGGCGCAAGGTGCTGGCGACGGTGATCCTGCTTACCTCCGGCGCCACCTTTGTGATGGGGCTGCTGCCTACCTTCCCACAGATTGGTATTGCCGCCACGGTGCTGCTGGTTATCACCCGCCTGGTGCAGGGCTTTGCCGCGGGGGGGGAAAGCGCAGGCGCGACCACCTTCCTCGCGGAATATGCCCCGGTCGCGCGCCGGGGCTACTTCACCTGCTGGATCGACAACGTCGGTTTTATGGCCTTCGTGGCGGGCTCCGGGCTGGTCTTCCTGCTGACCGCTTTTCTTGGCGAGGCGGCGATGACCGACTGGGGCTGGCGTATTCCGTTTTTGATCGCCGGACCGCTGGGCTGGGTGGGGCTCTATCTGCGAAAACACCTTGAAGATTCGCCGGAGTTCCTTGCCGCGCAAAAAAGCGGTAACACCGAGGCCGCACCGCTGCACGCCGCCGTTACCAAAGCCTGGGGCGCGCTCTTCTTCTGCGTGGGGTTCGTGGTGATCAAGGCGGTAGGGCACTGGACGCTGCAAACCTTTATGCCCAGCTATCTCTCTACCGAGATGCACTTCTCGAAGCTGGACTCCTATGCCATTACCACCCTCGGGCTGTTCGGCATTGCGGTGATGGTGCCCTTCATGGGGTATCTTTCCGATAAATTTGGCCGTAAGCCGCTGATGCTGGCCGGCTGCGCCGGGTTTATTCTCTTTACTTATCCGGCGATGATGGTGATGGCCAACGGCGATATGCTTTCGGCGATCCTGGCCATGCTGCTGTTGGGAGCCTTTATCGCCGCCTTCGACGGAGCCTGTAGCGCCGCAATGGCCGAGCTGTTTCCCACCAGCATTCGCTATGGTGGGATGGCGATCGCCTATAACCTGGCGGTGGCCTTCTTTGGCGGGATCACTCCCTGGTTCTCGGCCTATCTGATGACCGCCACCGGCAATCCGTTCTCCCCGGCGCTCTATGTGATGGGGGCGGCGCTGATCACCTTCCTGACGGTACTGCGCGCCAGGGAGACGGCGGGTCTGCCGCTGCGCCGGTAACGGAGACAAAAATGCCCGGGGTCGGAACGCCGGGCAAAGCAACAAAGCACAAAACCAGAGCAGCCGCCTGAGCGGTTTATTTTATTTCACGGTTGGCCATAGTATCGACCAGCCAGTTCTGGCGCGGGTCGAGCGCCAGTTCAGAATCAGGAACCAGGTCATCACGTTTTTCAGCAACCTGCAGTCCCGGGCCGGAGCCCGGCGAGCGAAGGCGTTCAGAATCTCCCGCCATCAGCCAGCCAACATCGTCACCGCAACGATGACTATTACGTACGTTACGAACTCGCCTTCTTAAATGCAGCATACTAAACCTCCGCACATGCTATTAAGCGACAGGCACAATTACGTATATTTACGTAAAGCGTTCAATTTATTCTCTGGATGCCACTGTGGCATCCAGAGAATATATCGTAAATCTTACTCTTCTGATTTACGACCGCCGCCGCGACTATTCTGTCCGCCTTTTTTACCGGCTTCGGATGCGCGCTGCGGATCGTTTTTGAAATTGCCTCCACTGCGCTGACCGCCTTTGCGACCCGCGAGGGACGCGCGCTCACGGTCTTCTGCAAAGTTGCCGGAACCGCCTCGATGCTTGGTCATGTCATATCTCCATTATTTGATAGCAACAGTTTAACGAGCAGGGGAAATATCCCATCAGATGCAGAAATAAATATAGCCCGAACGGTAAGATGTTCAAGGAAATCACCTGGAGTGATTATTTTGTCATGGTTGTGAAATAGGTTTTTGAATAATCGAGAAATCGCAAATATATCCGTGAAGATAAAGGAGTTAACCGGCAATTATTTAGGCGAAAGCGAGGCGAACGCCGCTTTTTTTAGCGGTTCGCCGGCAAAAAAAGAGCCCAACGGGCCCGGCTTTCATATGAAATTAAGAATACTCCTGGCGAAAAGTGCCTCACCGTGCCGGCATGGGCCGGGTAAAAGCGTGCTCCAGCGCCGCGATAAAGACGCGCACCTTGGCGGGCACCAGCCGGGAAGAGGGGTATACCGCCCAGACGCCAAGCGGCTCGGGTTCCGCGTCCTGCAATATCACCTCCTCGATCAGCCCCTGCTGCAGGGCCGGCTCCACGTACCAGCGGGAGAGGTTAACAATGCCCAGCCCTCCGGCGCAGGCCTCATAGAGCGCATCAATGGCGCTGGCGGAGAAGCGGCCCGTCACGCGCTGGCGGACGCGCTTGCCCGCCTGCACAAAGGTCCAGTGCGAGGTGCCGGTAACTGCCAGACATTGATGTTCCGCCAGATCGTGCAGCGTGCGGGGATGACCATGCTGCGCCAGATACCCGGCGCTGGCGCAGAGCACGCGCGGGTTATCCGCCAGCCGGCGTGCCACCAGCCGGTTATCGCGCAGCGGGGCGATGCGGATGGCGACATCCATCCCCTGGGCCACGATATCCACCTGCTCGTCGGTGGTTTGCAGCTCGACGTTCAGCGCCGGGTGCTGTTGCATAAAGGCGGGCAGCAGGGGGGCGATGACCCGACGACCAAAGGCCGCGGAGGCGGTGATACGCAGATGCCCGCTCAGGCCGCAGCCGTCCGGGCGCAGGTCCGCCAGCGCGCTGGCACGGCCTTCGAGCAGGGCCTGGGCATGGGGCAGGAAGATCTCCCCCTCGCCGGTGGGCGACAGCGCGCGGGTCGTGCGGTGCACTAGCCGCACCCCCAGCTCCGCCTCAAGGTTGTTCAGGCTGCGGGATGCCGCCATTGGGCTTAAAGAGAGCCGCCGCGCCGCCCCCGCCAGGCTACCCGCCAGCACCGCCTCGACAAAGACCTCCACCTCTTCCAGCTTCATTATCTCGTTTTCCGTTATATTGGCGTATCAGTTTATCTATCTACACCAGTTCAGGTTATAGCGCCATAGTGATGTCGTTCCCGCCCTTATACGACTCAGGAGTCACTATGAAAAATCTGGCAAAACTATTTGCACTCACCGGCACGCTGTTTCTCGGGCAGGCCATGGCCCAGGCCCCGGCGCAGATCCATGAGCAGGTGCCCGGCTATTACCGCGTTGCCGTCGGCAACTATGAAGTGACGGCGCTGTTTGATGGCTATAACGATCTCTCTCCCGGCCTGCTGAAGGGGCTCTCTGCGGATCGGGTGCGCGCGCTGCTGGCTCGCCAGAAGATCGACGCCGAACGTATGCCCACCAGCTTCAATGCCTTTTTGATCAATACCGGCAAGCATCTGGTGCTGGTGGACAGCGGCGCCGGGCACTGCGTGCCGCAGACCGCCGGACAGCTGGTGCCCAATATTCTCGCCGCTGGCTACCGCCCGGAGCAGGTGGATACCATTTTCCTTACCCACCTGCACCTTGACCACGTCTGCGGCCTGAGCGACGCGGCGGGCAGGGCGATTTTCCCTAATGCCAACGTTTATGTACCCCAGGGCGAGGCCGATTTCTGGCTCGATCCGGCTAAAGAGGCCCGCGCCGTGGGCCATGCGAAAGAGCTTTTTGAAACCGCCCGCACCGCGCTGGCGCCCTATAAAGCCGACGGCCGCCTGAAAACCTTCGTGCCGCCCGCCGCACCTATTCCGGAAGTGCAAACCGCCTACGCCGTGGGCCACACGCCTGGCAGCACCGTCTATCGCTTCGCCTCCGGCGGGGCGGCCATCAATTTTATTGGCGATCTAATCCACGCCCCGGCGGTGCAGTTCCCGCACCCCGAGGTCTCGATCCGCTTTGACGTAAATGCGAAGCAGGCGATTGACGCCCGCGAGCAGGCGTTTACCGCCCTGGCGAAGAACGGCGAGTGGCTGGCCGCCGCCCATCTGCCTTTCCCGGGCGTCGGGCACATCACCCAGAGCGACCACGCCTTTAACTGGATACCAGCGTTCTACGGCCCGTACCAGCGCGCCGCCGATGTCCCCCTGCTGAAATAAATGAGGAATACAGTATGAAAAGTTACACTGTAACCGCCAACGGTATCCGCCAGTTTGTGGTGGAGGCGGGCGAGGGGGCACCGGTGATTTTGCTCCACGGCTTTCCGGAGACCAACTACGGCTGGCGCTATCAGATCCCGGCGCTGGCAGAACACTATCGGGTAATTGCCCCGGATCTGCGCGGCTACGGCGAAACGGATAAACCGGCCGGCGGCTATGACAAACGCAATATGGCCCGGGATATCCGCGAGCTGATGCGCGCCCTGGATATCAAGAAAGTGGCGCTGGTGGGCCACGATCGCGGGGCGCGGGTCGCCACCCGCTTTGCCAAAGATTACCCGGAGCTGGTGGACCGGCTGGTGGTAATGGATAACGTGCCGACGCGCATTGTGGCGCGGGATTTAAACGCCGATATCGCCAAAGCCTACTGGTTCTTTCTTTTCCATCTGGTGCCGGACCTGCCCGAGGCGCTAATCGCCGGACGGGAGCACCTGTGGCTGCGCCACTTCTTCTCCGACTGGACATTTGATCCCACCACCATCAGCGGCGAGGCCTTTGATACCTATGTGCGGGCCTATCAGGCACCGGGCGCGGTGCGCGGCGCTATGGCGGACTATCGGGCTAACGCCGAAGACGTAGCCCAGGATCTGGCGGATGCGGAGGTGAAAATCGCCTGCCCGGTAATGTCGCTCTGGGGGAGTGATTTCCACGCCGTAGGTAAACTCTTTGATATGAAAAGCGTCTGGGCCGAGATGGCCGGCGACCTGCAGGCTCACGCCATTGCGGAGTGCGGCCACCTGCCGCAGGAGGAGCAGCCCGAGAAAGTGAACCAGCTGCTGCTGGATTTCCTGGAAGGGTGGCAGGGAGCATAGTAGGGGGATATTACAGGGGCAATTACGCCCCTGATAGTCAGAATTCTCTCGCGAGGGTGAGATAGCCATTAAATCTAATGGAACATTCGTCTTTATTAATCAGACCTGATGCGATAAAAACGTCTTTTTTTCCCTCCTGGTTAAAATAAGTATATTTAGCAGTCAAGGTTGTTGCGCCATTTTGATAGTAGCTGGAAAAATAAACATCTTCGCCTCCAGAAAGTTTTCGGCTGGCCACTGCATTTTCCCAATCGTTCTTCGCTAATGACTCAGCGTACTTTTTGGAGACTACAGCACTATCAATAATTGCTACTTGAGTTTTATCTCTCTGGATTGTGGATGTATCAATATTTAAATCTTTTGAGAGGGCAGCAAACAAGGATAATTCTATTGATGCGCCAACCGTAGCGCAGCCAGTACTGGTAGCATAAACCTGGAGGGGAATTAAAGATAATGTACAGAGGCTGATTTTTTTAAACATATTCTAATCTTCCACAACTAAAGTTTTATCATTACTGGCTGATATTATTTTACGGTAGGGTAAGTTTAGTATTATACAACCGTCAGATGCTTCTCCGGGATGGGCTGAACTATCACCGTGGATCATGAAACCATCTCGCCCGCACATCTGATTGTCAAGGTAGGGTGTAAGCCGCATCGTCCATGCCTTAGTTTTACGATGGTAAAAAGCAGGTCCAATAGTATATGTTCCTCTGGGAAGGGGACCTTTACCCTTTACACACTCGTAAGCTGAATTATCTTTAAACCCCGGCCTGCCTGAATAGTTAGCATCAAACTGGTAAGTGCCGTCCAGGTAAAAACGATGTGAGCTTATTTTATATACCCAGGTCATTATGCAACCTCCCTGTCACTGTTCCATGAGTCAGAATGTATTACATTGCCATCAAGATAATGCCATGTAATTTTTTCATATGCTAAATAGAATGCTTCAAGATGATTATGTCTGGCGAAAGTAGGGTTTTTTATGTCAAACATAAAAGGTTCAATTTCATTGACTCTTACATTTTCCATTGTTACACGAAAATATTCCTCTTCTTGCCCATTATAATTAACGCGGAAGAATTTTAATTCAGCTTTGCTGAACTTTTTCCCTGAAGCTACGCCTTTATAAAGCCAGGGGGAGGAAGAATCGACTTCTTTAATAAGAGCGTAATCTCCGTGCTGGCATCTGCTTGTAATCTTCCCGGTTAAACCATCTGTAGGTAATTCAACATTGTGCATCAACTCTAAAATCTCGATAGAGCCCTCTCTGTTATGTATATCAACGGAACCTTTTACCTGATTTCCTGCATCATCAATTAACCATAGGTAAACGGGTATAGCCATATCAAATTCATTTTCATTTGTAGGGTTATTGGTTGTTTATCGTACTCCTGATCTCATAAGAAGAGGAGATGTTTCTATGGGAAATGAGAAACATCTTCCTGCACAGCACAGAAAATTATTGCTATATAAATTGCCACTCATTCAGTTTTTTTATTAATAAGCACATAAATATTGATAATTTCGCTGCGTATCAAATAGTTCATACGGTCTGTCATATTCTGCGCAAATAACAACCGTCCCAACAATAAAAGCTAAGCGTAACGGCACTCACCGCACCCTATTTACAAATCCTTATTTCCCATAAAGATAGGGAGTTAGCGCCGGTATGGCGAAACGGTAACCAGCCGTAGCAAAAAAGTCACTTGATCGCTCACGCTATTGAAACTACTGTATATAAAAACAGTATAAGAGGCGTGTATGATGATGTTATACAAACCCGCAGAACTGCGCGAAATAGTCGCGCTCCCCCTTTATGGTTATTTTGTTCAGTGCGGCTTTCCCAGCCCGGCTCAGGACTACGTTGAACAGCGCATCGATTTAAATGAGTTAATCATCCAGCATCCCAGCTCGACCTATTTTGTGAAGGCGGCGGGGGATTCCATGAGGGATGCCGGGATAAGTGACGGGGATTTGCTGGTGGTCGACAGCTCCCGAACCGCAGAGCATGGCGATATTGTCATCGCCGCCGTCGGCGGGGAGTTTACGGTAAAGCGTCTTCAGCTCCGCCCCCGCGTCCAGCTTAATCCTATGAACAGCGCCTGGTCGCCCATTGTGATCGGCAGCGAAGAGACCCTCGATATCTTCGGGGTGGTGACCTTTATTATCAAAGCGGTGCGCTGACGATGTTTGCGCTCTGCGATGTGAATTCGTTTTACGCCTCCTGCGAGACGGTTTTTCGCCCGGATTTAAAAGGACGACCGGTGGTGGTGCTGTCAAACAACGACGGCTGCGTGATCGCCCGTAGCGCCGAAGCGAAGGGGCTGGTGACCATGGGGGCGCCCTACTTTAAACAAAAAGAGATCTTCCGCCAGCACGGTATTGTCGCCTTCAGCAGCAACTATGAGCTGTATGCCGATATGAGCCGCCGGGTGATGGATACCCTGGAGGCGCTGACGCCACGCGTAGAAATGTATTCCATTGACGAGGCTTTCTGCGATCTGACCGGGGTGCGCAACTGCCGCGATCTGACGGAGTTTGGCGCCGAGCTTCGCGCCATCGTCCAGCAACATACCCACCTGACCATCGGGGTCGGCATCGCCCCCACCAAAACTCTGGCCAAGCTGGCAAACTTTGCGGCCAAAAAATGGCAAACCCGCACCGGCGGCGTGCTTGACCTGTCGAATATCGATCGCCAGCGCAAGCTAATGGCCGCACTACCGGTTGGCGTGGTGTGGGGCGTGGGCGGGCGACTCGGTAAACGGCTGGAGGCGATGGGGATCCGTACCGCGCTGGATCTGGCCGATACCCACCCGGCGGCGATCCGCAAACACTTCAGCGTGGTGCTGGAACGTACCGTGCGCGAGCTGCGCGGTGAACCTTGTCTGGGGCTGGAGTTTTCGCCGGATAAGCAGGAGATTGTCTGCTCGCGCTCCTTCGGTGAGCGGGTCAGCGACTATGAATCGGTGCGCCAGGCCATCAGTACCTATGCCTTTCGCGCCGCCGAAAGGCTGCGCAAAGAGCGCCAGCACTGCCGCTTTATCTCTGCCTTTATCAAAACCTCGCCCCATGCCCCGAACGAACCCTACTACGGCAACAGCGCCTCGGTAAAACTGCTGACGCCCACTCAGGACAGCCGGGATATCATCAATGCTGCGACCCGCTGCCTGGATAAGATCTGGCGGGAGGAGCATCGCTATCAAAAAGCGGGGGTGATGCTGGGAGATTTTTTCAGCAGCGGCGTGGCGCAGCTTAATCTGTTTGATGAGGCGCCTCCCCGGCACAACAGCGAGGCGCTGATGGCCATGATGGACGATCTGAATAAAAAAGGGCGCGGCACCCTCTGGTTTGCCGGGCAGGGGATTCAGCAGGAGTGGCAGATGAAGCGGGAGATGTTATCCCCGCGCTACACCACGCGCTTTGCCGATCTGCTGCGGGTGAGGTGATATGGCGTTTTTCCACCGCCGCCGCGCCGCGGCTGGTACAGCCGTCAGGATTACAGGTATAATCCCGGCCATTACTCACCGGATCCAGAAACGAAGATGACTAAACTGACCTTGCAAGAACAGATGCTGAAAGCCGGCCTGGTAACCAGCAAAAAAGTGGCCAAAGTACAACGCACGGCTAAAAAATCACGCGTTCAGGCTCGCGAAGCAAGAGAAGCGGTAGAAGAGAATAAAAAAGCCCAGCTGGAGCGCGATAAGCTGCTGAACGAACAGCAAAAGCAGGCCGCGTTATCTAAAGAGTATAAGGCGCAGGTGAAGCAGCTTATTGAGATGAACAAAATCGACATCTCACGCGGCAATATCGGGTTTAACTTCACTGATAATAACCTCATTAAGAAAATTGAGGTCGATAAGCTGACGCAAACGCAGCTGATTAACGGCCGTCTGGCAATCGCCCGTTTAAGCACCGACAGCAACGGCGAGAGCAAATACGCCATTATTCCTGCAAGCGTCGCCGATAAAATTGCCCAGCGCGATGCGAGCAGCATCGTGTTACACAGCGCCCTGAGCCAGGAAGCGCAGGACGAAGACGATCCTTACGCTGACTTCAAAATCCCTGACGATCTGATGTGGTAAGCCGTATCAGAACGGGCAGGCGTGGCGGGCGTTGATCGCCGCGCCGGTGACGGGGTGAATAAAATCCAGCTCGCCGGCATGCAGCATCAGCCGTGGCGCCTGCTCCGTGCCCGGCAGCAGCCGACCGCCATACAGGTCGCAGCCTAAAATAGGGTAGCCCAGCAGTTGGCAGTGGATGCGCAGCTGATGGGTACGCCCGGTCTCCGGGGTTAAAGCGACCCGCGTCAACGCCAGCCGGGTGCCGTCCTCCTGTTCCTGATGAAAACGCGCCATCACCCGATAACGAGAGCGGGCCGGTTTGCCGTGAATGGCGCAAATCGACATCAGCGGGAACAGGGCCGGATCTTTGGCAATCGCCGCATCTATCACCCCCTCATCCTCTTTCAGATGTCCGCAGAGCAGGGCGCTGTACCCCTTGGCAACGGTGCGCTGGCTGAACTGCTGGCAGAGCGCGGCATTGATCGCCTTATTCAGGGCGACCACCATTAGCCCGGAGGTGCCGAAATCCAGACGGTGAACCAGGGTGCAGCCGGGAAATTGCTGTACCAGCCGGTGATGTACCGAATCGAGGTTCTGCGCATTTTTGCCCGACAGGCTCAGCAGTCCGCTGGGTTTATTGATAAGCAAAAGATGAGCATCCTGCCAGAGGATATCAATCTGGCTATGGCAGGGCGGCGCAATAAAAGGATCGGGGAGGGTAGACATGGTGCGGCCTGAAGGAAGAGTGGGCGCAGATAATAGCGAATTTTTAGCGGCATGGCGACGTCAGATATACCGTTTCGCTTAAGCAATATTAATGTAAAACTTAGCAAAACTTAGCCTAAATCACAGGATATATCCCTCAAACATAAAGATATAGCGTATGGTGGATGTTCTATACATCTGACCGGAGGGGATATCCCCAACCTCAAATTTGCATGTCCGGTGTGCTCGAGCAAAAGATTTTTTTTCACCTCTTATAGCCCGACGCACAGCCAATCTCATGGCGCAGCCTGCTCCGTTTGCGGAACCCGGCTAACTGCACATTCATGTATTGCCATTCCCCGCAGACGGCGGTGGCCAAAAAAGGTGATGTAACGCGAAGACCCCTTCCGGGGTCTTCTGGTTCAATTACGCTTAGCCGATCTTCTCAATTAACTCTGCGCCCTGGTTGCGGATATTGCCAACGGCCCGCGTTACTGGGTGCCAGGTGAAGGCATCCGCCGGTACGGCACCCGTAGCGGCAATCTTCTCTGCCTCTTCCCCACTAACTTCCTTACGCAGCCAGTCGCGCGCCGCCTCTGGCGTCAGCACCAGCGGGCGGCGATCGTGAATATCCACCAGCCCCTTATCGGCCGCGGCCGTGACGATCAAAAAGCCTTCTGCCTCATCGCCACGCTCGAAAGGCGTGCTGCCGATGGCCGCCATAAATACCGGCTCTCCGTCAGCGCGGTAGATAAAATAAGGCTGCTTTTTTTCTCCCTCTTTTTTCCACTCAAACCAGCCATCCGCAAAGACAATAGCTCGCCCGTGCCGCCATAAGGGCTTAAACATCCGGCTGGTGGCGGCGGTTTCCTGACGGGCGTTAATCAGCGGCGATTTGTCCCACCAGCCCGGAGCATACCCCCAGATAACCGGATCGAGGTGCAGCTTCTCTTCACGCTCGTTCAACAGCAGCACCTTAGTGCCGGGCGCCACGTTATAGCGCGCTAAAGGCTCAGGATCGTAAGGAATATCGCGATCTGACTCCCCGGCCAGCAGGGCCAGATAGGTTTCCCGGCTCTGAGCCTGGGCAAAACGTCCACACATAATCACCTCCGGATAGTGAGGTAAGTATATGTGCCAGGAGAAACTTCTGCCTGAGGTGGCCGTCAGGCCTGGCCCCGGTAATAAGGGATATCAATGGGCCATGTATTGCGGATATTAAGCACCTGACAGTGCACCAGGCGCGCCTGGTCTGCATACCAGAAGGCGACGTTGCCGCTCGCCTGGTCGTAAATCATCTGGTCGAGATTGGCAAACTCAAAGATAACCAGCGAGCCTTTGCGGGTGTGGCCGCCACCGGTTTCGAAGTGGTCCGGCCCCCAGGATACCTGGGTGTGATCGTAGCGGTGCAGTATCACCCGCATCTGGCCGCGCTGGGGGCAGAGCAGCGTGAAGTCGGCGTTATCCATGGAAAATGCAAAACCAGAGCGGCTAAGTGTAAGTAGTAAAAAGAGCAGTAAAAATTTTTTCATTGAGTCCATGCCTGTGTTTGCGCGTGTTATGCCACGGCATGGAGGTGTCGTTGTTGAGATAAATCATTTTAATGAATGTAATGAACGCGATACATACAACTTACTTAATCAAAATTGCAATTTGTTACGTCGGGATAGTGTGCTGACAGGAGAGAATAGTGTGGCAGGAGGCAAAAAAACTCCTGCGTTATAGCAGGAGTTTTCGTCATTACAGAGTGATGTTATCGACTTTGCCGGCCGGTACGGCGTAGTAATACCACCATGAATCATTGATATGCGCCGATTTCCGGGTAAGCGATTTTGGCGTCCATGATTTACCATCAATGGTCATTGCCGGTGGCGCAGAGAGCGGCGCTTTGCTCACCAGAAGCACATTACCCGCGGAATCCGCCCAGGCAGTCACGGTATCCGTTACGGGATATGCGGTACCCCTTGCTATCACCGAGTAGTCAAAATCCAGCTTCAGGCGATAAACGTTATCCACGCCGTAATATTCGCCGTAAACCGCAGGATCGTGGAAGAAGCCAAAATGACCGCCGCTGTTCTGCAGCTTAGAGAAATAATATTCAGGAATAGTAAAATTACGTTTTCCGTCGGCGATCTCCTGCGCAATAACCTGCTGCCTTACCACCTCCTGCACGGCAACCATCTTGTACGCTTTATACATCAGCGAATAAGACCAGCCAAAGACGATTGCACAGAGCACAACGATAGCACTGACGCCATATTTACCGGCTTTCGTATTGGCTTTTAAAATTGCCGTAGCGATAAACGAGACCGCCAGCAGAATAAACATGAAGGTACCGTTCATAACCCTGTCAGGATAAGACGGCGAGGCAAACATAATCACCGATGTACCGATACCCACCAGTACGGTAAATGCCGCAAAGAACCAGGTGCTTTGCGTGATTTTCGCCCGCAGGGGTTTATTAAATACCACCAGCATCACCAGCAGGAAAAGCACAACGTAGCTTATCCAGATAAGCGCCAGGTGATTATGGGTACGCTCGGTTAAATGAATAAAAATTCTTTCAAATAACGGCTTCCCGTACCAGAACTCTTTCCCGCTGGCGCGAATGAAATTACCTGGGGAGAGGATCAGTACGCATGAGCCTAAAATCGCGCTGAGGCTATAAATCACCCGGTTTACCGGTACCGTTTTCGTGCGCCAGAAGGCATAGCAGATGGCCAGCACCGACAATAACGAGACAAAGGGTGATACGCTTTCGTTAGAGCACCCGGCCATAAAGCTGAGCACCACCATCAGCGGACTGATTTTTTTAACGTCCCTGGTCACGATTGCGTGCATAAAGAACAGCCACGCCGCCACAAACAGGTTGGTCCACAGGTAGTTGGCCGCACCGACCAGCCAGAAGGTGGTCTGCCCTAAATTAGGGTTTGAAATCCAGTAGGTGAAGAAAATAAGCGGGAATAAAACGTAATCGTTTTTGTTCCAGCGCAGCGTGCCGTCGGGGGTTTTGGTAATGAAATAACAAAACGCAACGGTGACAAACGCCGTGCTAAGCGAGTAAACCGTCTGCGACTCGCTGGCAAGAATTAATGCGCTGGCGTAGTCGGCGATGATGCGCCCACTCCAGGTCATATAGTGGTGGTAATGCGAATCTAACGATATTCCCAGCAGGTAATACCGGTAATCGTCAGAGTGAATAGGGGTGTACCATTCGATCAGGAAAATGGCGAATCCTGCCAGCAGCAGCATCAGTGGTTTAAATAACGATTTTAACATGACGGTTAACGGTCCATATTTTTGTGTTTATACTTGACGATATAGCGCGGCCGTTGTTTTACCTCGGTATAAACGCGACCTATATACTCTCCTAAAATACCGATACCAATAAGCTGTACTCCACCCAGAAAAAGAATTGCCGCCATAATTGACGGGTAGCCCGGCACCGGGTTTCCCCAGACCAGTTTGTTAATCACCATCCATGCTGCATAGAAAAAAGAGAGCGTGGACACGCCAAGCCCAATATAGGTCCAGACCCTGAGCGGGAAGGTAGAAAAACTGGTAATCCCCTCCAGGGCTAAATTCCACAGCCGCCAGCCGTTAAATTTTGTCTTACCCGCAATACGGGGCGCGCGGAAATACTCCACCACGTCCGTTTTGCCGCCTACCCAGGAGAGCACCCCTTTCATAAAGAGATTGCGCTCGGGTAAGAGCTTAATATTCTCGACGACTTCCCGGGACATCAGGCGAAAATCACCGACGTTCTCCTCGATTTGAGGCTCGCTGATTTTGTTGTGCAGCTTATAGAACCACTCTGCGGATTTACGCTTCAGGCGTCCATCGGTAGAGCGGTCAGAGCGTTTGGCCAGCACGACGTCCGCACCGGCCTGCCATTTCTCGATAAGGCGGGGGATCACTTCTATGGGATCCTGCAAATCAACGTCAATGGGCACCACGGCATCACCGGTGGCATATTCCAGCCCGGCAAACAGCGCTGGCTCTTTACCGAAGTTACGGGTGAATGAGAGCGGCTTAACCAGCGGATCGGCGGTCGCCAGAGCGTCAATGATAGATTCCGTCGCGTCTTCGCTGCCGTCGTTGACGAAGACGATCTCGACCTCATACTCGCGCAGGCTTTCAAGCTCTCTTACCGCTTTATAAAAGATGGGGATCGCATCCTCTTCATTGAGGACTGGCACGATTAAAGAAACCCTCATTTCACGTCCTTAAAGACCACATAATTAGCATATAAAAAACCGCAGACCAGGCTGATTGCCGAAAAGACCACCAGCGTCAGGAGCGGGGGCAGCGCCAGAAGATCGGCTATCCGGCCGGTGGCGAAGCTAAGTCCCCCCATAAAAACGATATAAAGCACATATCGTTTTGCTGTTGCTTCCGCCTTAAAGGTGAAGCGGGCATTGGCGAAGAAACTGAAGCTTACCGCCACGGCAAAACCGATTAAATTGGCCGTAGCCTGCGCGCTGCCTGCGCCATAGATGCACAGTAAAAACACAATCCAGTGAAGGGCAGTGTTCAGGACACCGACGGAGACGTATTTTGTTAAAATTTTAAACATTCTTCTAATCAATAGATTGCTGTGGGTGAGATAGTAACAAACAAAATATTCGGGATCATTAAAGAGAGGTTATTCGGATCCAGATAGCCCTCAGGGCTTGACCGCAGAAATCTTTTCGTCCGGGCAAAAAGATAAATTTTACAGTCCTCTGCAAATGCGGTTACTATACCCCCCTACAGTATCAGGAGGGCGTATGCCGCATTCACCCGAAGATAAAAAACGTGTTCTTACCCGCGTGCGCCGCATTCGCGGGCAGGTCGATGCCCTTGAGCGCGCGCTGGAGTCCGGCGAGCCCTGTCTTGCCATCCTGCAGCAGATCGCCGCCGTACGCGGCGCGGCAAACGGCCTGATGGGCGAGATGGTCGAAATTCACCTCAAAGATGAGCTGGTGACCGGCGATACCACCCCGGACCAGCGGGCGGTCAGAATGGCGGAAGTCGGCCATCTGCTGCGCTCTTATCTAAAATAACTCCAAGACATCACAAAAAAGGAAAGCGTTATGAAATCACGTGCTGCAGTTGCATTTGGCCCTGGCCAGCCGCTCAAAATCGTTGAGATTGACGTCGCGCCGCCGAAAAAAGGCGAAGTGCTGATCAAAATCACCCATACCGGCGTCTGCCACACCGATGCGTTTACGCTATCAGGTGACGATCCTGAGGGTGTCTTCCCGGCGGTGCTGGGCCATGAAGGCGGCGGCGTGGTGGTGGAAGTGGGCGAAGGCGTTACCAGCCTTAAGCCGGGCGACCATGTGATCCCGCTCTATACCGCCGAGTGTGGCGAGTGTAAGTTCTGTAAATCCGGCAAAACCAACCTCTGCCAGGCGGTGCGCGCCACCCAGGGCAAAGGGCTGATGCCGGATGGCACTACCCGTTTTTCTTATAACGGTGAGCCGATTTACCACTACATGGGCACCAGCACCTTCAGCGAATACACCGTCTGCGCCGAAATCTCGCTGGCGAAAGTTAACCCGCAGGCGCCGCTGGACAAAGTTTGCCTGCTGGGCTGCGGCGTGACCACCGGCATCGGTGCAGTACACAACACTGCCAAAGTAAAAGAGGGCGATACCGTGGCGGTCTTTGGCCTCGGCGGCATTGGCCTGGCGGTGATCCAGGGGGCGGTGCAGGCGAAAGCGGGCCGCATTATTGCGGTGGACACCAACCCGGAGAAATTTAAGCTGGCGGGTGAAATGGGCGCCACCGATTTCATCAACCCGAAAGACTACGACAAACCGGTTCAGGACGTTATCGTCGAGCTGACCGACGGCGGCGTTGACTTCAGCTTTGAGTGTATTGGCAACGTCAACGTGATGCGTTCGGCGCTGGAGTGCTGCCACAAGGGCTGGGGTGAGAGCATCATCATCGGCGTGGCGGGCGCGGGCCAGGAGATCAAAACCCGTCCGTTCCAGCTGGTGACCGGTCGCGTCTGGCGTGGTTCCGCCTTTGGCGGCGTGAAGGGGCGCACCCAACTGCCGGGTATGGTAGAAGATGCAATGGTGGGCAAAATCGATCTGGATCCGTTTATTACCCATCGCCTGCCGCTGGAGCAGATCAACGAAGCTTTTGATCTGATGCACGAAGGCAAATCAATCCGCACCGTTATCCATTTCGGCGATAACTGATTCTTCTGCCAGCGGTTTCTGCCGCTGGCATTTCTTTAATAATCTTCTCTAAAGTGTGACCGGCGTTGCGCTTTTAGCCGTAAGCAAATTTCCTGTAGTGCCGATGACTATTTCACAGGCGTGTTTTTGCGCATCTTACCTACAAGAGAGTCGACGGTCATGGATACTTCATCAACGATGCGGGCGCAACATAAGTTGAGTTTCCTGCATCACATCAGGTTGCTTCCGCTGTTTTCCTCCATTCTCGGCGGCATATTGTTGCTGTTTGCCCTGAGCTCGGGTCTGGCCGGCTATTTCCTATATCAGGCCGATATCGACCAGCGGGACGTGACGGCAGAAATTGAGGTGCGCACGGGATTATCGAACAGTTCCAACCACCTGCGCACCGCGCGTATCAATATGATCCACGCGGGCGCCGCCAGCCGTATTGCCGAAATGGAAGCGATGAAAAACAACATCGCCGAGGCCGAAAAGCGGATCACACAGTCCCGCAGCGGATTTGACGCCTACATGAATCGCGCCGTGCGCACCCCGGCGGATGAAGCCCTGGATCCCGAGCTGAAATCGCGCTATCAGGCCTATATCGACGGCCTGCAGCCGATGCTGAAATTTGCCAAAAACGGCATGTTCGAAGCCATTATCAACCATGAAAACGAAACCGCGCGGCCGCTGGATGAGGGCTATAACGAGATCCTGTTAAAAGCCATTAAAATCCGTACCGAGCGCGCAAACCAGCTCGCCGAACAGGCGCATACCCGTTCCCAGCTGGGGCTGATGTTTATGGCGGGGGCCTTTGTGCTGGCGCTGCTGCTGACCATCGTCACCTTTGTGGTGCTGCGCCGCACGGTCATTACGCCGCTGCAGCGCGCGGCTAACCGCATTGCGCACATCGCCAAAGGGGATCTGACACTGGCCGATGACCTGGCCGGACGCAGCGAAATCGGGCGTCTGACCCAGGATCTGCAAACCATGCAGCACTCGCTGGTCAACACCGTGGGCACCGTGCGTCAGGGGGCGGAAGAGATCTATCGCGGTACCAGCGAGATCTCTGCCGGCAATACCGATCTCTCTTCCCGTACCGAGCAGCAGGCTGCCGCCATCGAGCAGACCGCCGCCAGCATGGAAGAGCTGACCGCCACCGTGAAGCAGAACGCCGACAACGCGCACCATGCCAGCAAACTGGCGGAAGATGCCTCCGGTAAAGCCAGCCGCGGCGGCCAGATGGTCTCTGGGGTGGTGAAAACCATGAGCAACATCTCGTCCAGTTCGAAGAAAATCTCTGAGATCACCGCCGTCATCAACAGCATTGCCTTCCAGACCAATATTCTGGCGCTGAACGCCGCGGTAGAAGCCGCCCGCGCTGGCGAGCAGGGGCGTGGCTTTGCGGTGGTGGCAAGCGAAGTGCGCACCCTGGCGAGCCGCAGTGCCAATGCGGCAAAAGAGATCGAAGGGCTGATTAACGAGTCGGTGACCCTTATCGACCAGGGCTCCGGCGAAGTGGTTGCCGCCGGTAACACCATGAATGAGATCGTCGAGGCGGTGAAGCGCGTCACCGATATCATGCTGGAAATTGCCGCTGCTTCCGACGAGCAGAGCCGCGGCATTGTGCAGGTAAGCCAGGCCATCTCCGAGATGGATAAAGTGACCCAGCAGAACGCCTCGCTGGTGGAGGAGGCCTCCGCCGCCGCCGCCTCGCTGGAAGAGCAGGGTGCGCGCCTCACCGAAGCGGTGGGTGCGTTTCGCCTGAACGGCACGGCACCGGGCCGTCCTGCCACCCTTACGCCAGCAGCGCCGCAGAAGCCGCTGCGCCCGGCGGTGGCCAGCGGCGGAGATAACTGGGAAACCTTTTAACACCTGAGCCAGACGGCCAAAGGGTTTATGTTTCGGCATAAACCCTTTTTTTATTCCGCACGCGCTATGCTCACAGTAAGGCGTGAAGAGGAAAAGGTTATGCAATCAGCAAAAGGGTGTGCCCTGGCCGCACTGTTACTGGCGGGCTGCTCCTCGGGCGGCAGCGTAGGGATCGGCGGGATAGGCATTGGCGGCGGTGGAGGCAGCAGCGGCGTGGGGGTCGGGCTCTCCTTCCCGGTAGGCGGCAGCACGGCGCTTAGCGACAGCATGCCGGACTGCGACGGCGACCTGTACCGCATTACGCCGCGCTATCCGCAGCAGGCCGCCGCGCAGCAGTTTTCCGGCAGGGTAACGGTCTCGTTTAACGTGAAGCTGAACGGGCGTGCTGCCGACTACGAGGCCGCCGGGGATAAGGCCTTCTTTGAGGAGACGAAGCGGGCGGTGATGCGCAGCTGCTGGCCAGCCGGGGTGAGACAGAATCTGCTGGTGAGCTTTAGCAACGGTAATGCGGTCAGCTGGACTGAGAACTCGCTATAAAAAAAACCGGCCACAGAGAGTGGCCGGTTTGCTTATTAAGGGCAGTTACTGCTTGTCGGGGAGCGCGTAGGCGATAATGTAATCACCGCGATCCGGCGACTGGCGTGCGCCACCGGCATTGATGACGATGTACTGTTTGCCGGTTTTCGGCGAAACGTAGGTCATCGGACCGGACTGGCTGCCCACCGGCAGACGGTCTTTCCAGATCTCTTTCCCGTTGGCGGTATCAAACGCGCGCAGATAGAAGTCCTGGGTACCGGCAAAGAAGAGCAGGCCGGACTGGGTAGAGAGCGACGCGCCCAGGGTCGGCATACCAATCGGGATCGGCATATGCATGCGGATACCCAGCGGGCCGGTATCTTTAACCGTACCAACCGGTACCTGCCACACCAGCTTGCCGGACTTCAGATCCACCGCGGACATGGTGCCGAACGGCGGTTTCTGGCAGGGAATGCCCAGCGGCGACAGGAAACGCTCGCGCATGGCACCGTACGGGGTGCCGTCCATCGGCACGATACCCATCTCGATACCGCTGGCGTTTTTGGCGACGTTGGCGCGCGGCACCATATAGTTCGCCAGCCCCAGGCGCATATCATTAACAAACATCAGGCCGTTGTTCGGGTCAACCGACACGCTGCCCCAGTTCATGCCGCCGAGGGAGCCCGGGAACTGCAGGGAGCGATCGAGGCCCGGCGGGGTGAATACGCCCTGGTGACGCATCTCTTTAAACTGAATACGGCACAGCAGCAGGTCGACCGGGGTGGCGCCCCACATATCGGACTCGGTCAGCGTCTGGTTGCCGATCATCGGCATGCCAACGGAGTACGGCTGGGTAGGAGAGTAACGCTCGCCCTCGACGTTGCCCGCCGGGACCGGACGCTCTTCCACTTTGGCCACCGGCTCGCCGGTTTCGCGGTTGAGCATAAAGATCATGCCCTGCTTGCTGGTCTGCACCAGCACCGGCGTGGTGCCGCCTTTGCCGTCCGGCAGATCGTACAGCAGCGGCTGGGCAGGCAGGTCGAAGTCCCACAGATCGTGGTGGGTGGTCTGGAAGTGCCAGCGCACCTTACCGGTAGTGGCATCGACTGCTACCACGGAGGAGCTGTATTTGTCGTCCAGCGCAGTGCGCTCGCCCGCGAAGAAATCGGGGGTGGCGTTACCGGTCGGGAGATAGATCAGGTTCAGCTTCGCGTCATAAGACATGGCTGACCAGACGTTCGGCGTACCGCGGGTATAGGTCTGGCCTTCCGGCGGCAGGCCGGTGAGGTTCGGGTTACCCGGATCCCACGCCCATGCCAGTTTACCGCTGCGCACGTCATAGGCGCGTACCACGCCCGGAGGCTCGCCGGTGGAAAAGTTATCCGCCACGCGACCGCCAACCACCACGACGTTGCCCGCTACCAGCGGGGTGGAGGTTTGCTGGTAATAGCCAGGCTTGATCTCGCCCATGCCAACGCTCAGGTCAACCACGCCGCGATCGCCAAAGTCTTCGCACAGCTTGCCGGTGTCGGCATTGATAGCGATAAGACGCGCGTCGGTGGTCGGCAGGAACAGGCGGCGCGGGCAGGCCGCAGGCTGAGTATCGGCCTGTGACGTTGTCACGCTGGAGTTATCTTCGAAGTAGCCAAGGCCGCGGCAGCGCTGCCAGTTTGGCGCGGTAGCTTTTGCATCGTAACGCCACTTCTCTTTACCGGAGTCCACGTCCAGCGCCAGCACTTTGCTGTACGGGGTACAAACGTAAAGGGTATCGCCAATCTGCAGCGGAGTGTTCTGGTCTTCTGCGCCAGAGCCGTTGCTCTCGGGAATATCGCCCGTATGGGCAACCCAGGCCACCTTCAGCTGGTTAATGTTCTCTTTATTAATCTGATCGAGTGCGGCAAAGCGATCCCCGTGGGTGGTGTTGCCCCAGTGCTCCCAGTTCTTCTGCTGCTGGCCTTCGGCCACCGGCTTAACCGGCACCGGCTCGTTCGCCGCCACCAGAGTTTGTGGCTTAAACATCCAGCCGAAGCTTACCAGCATGGCGACCGCCAGCACGGCAGCGATGCCAAAGGCCGGGGCTTTGTTAACCGGACGGTCGGCGCCGCGCAGGAATGGCCAGACGATAGCGGCCAGGAAGGCCAGCACCGCGAAGGTAAACAGGCGCGAGAAGAGCGGCCAGAAATCCCAGCCTGCATCGCTCACTGCCCAGAAAAGAGAGGCGATAAAGGCCACCGCGTACAGCAGAATGCCGCTGACGCGGCTGCGGGCGATTAAGAAAGCGGCGATAAGCATCACCACGCCCATGATAAGAAAGTACCAGCTTCCGCCGACGGTGACGAGCTTAAAGCCCAGCCCCCCCACGGCCAGACCGACGATCGCCATCAGTCCGACCAGTAACCACTGCAGGAATCGGGGGAATCCGCGTGGCACGTTGCCTATAGCCATTTCTGTCTCCTGACAACCTCGACTTCACTGGCCGATGCTTATCGCATCTGTACCAAATGGGTAACAGAAGTAGAGGTTTACAATAAATATTACGATTGTACCCAATGCATATGCTGTTTAATCCACCGATTATAGTTGTTGATGAACCATTTGGTGAATTCGGCGGCTATAATAAATCTGTTAAATTACTTTGCGCAATTGTTAATGAATAATTTCGCATTATTTGAGTAAAGGCGATAAAAAGCCCGTCAACAAGACGGGCAGGCAGGCTTTGCGATTACAGCGGCATAGATTTACGGATGGCGCTTAACAGGGTCTGCGCCGCGGCGGAAAGGGGGGTATCCACCCGGGTCAGTATCCCGATGGGTTCACCCGCACCTATGGCAGGCACCGGCAACGAGACCAGCGTGCCCTGACGCAGATCCTCTTTAACCGCGCCGGAAGGGACGAACCAGACGTAGTCAAAATCCACCGTCAGCTGGCGGGAGAGCGAGGCCGACAAGGTTTCGATGCAGCCGGGCGGAAGCTTGCAGCCCTGGGCGAGCAGCATGTTCTCTGCGGTCTGGCGCGGCACCGTCCCTTTAGGCGAGAGCACCACTGGCCACTCCATCACCCGGCTAAGGGTGACGGTGTCGTTCAGCAGCGGATGGCGCGGACGCACCACCAGCTTAAGAGATTCCAGGAACAGCAGTTCATAGTTAAGCCCGCTCATCAGCTCAGGGTCGGACATACGGCCAATCCCCAGATCCAGCTCGCCCGTTTTCAGCCCTGCCAGCAACATAGGGTTGTTCATGGTGGCGACCTGCAGGGTGATGTCGCGCTGCTGCTTGTGGAACTGACCAATCACCGCCGGGAGGATCCCCAGTGCTGCCGTGGGCAGGGCGCCAATACGCACCACGTCGGCAGCAGGATTATCCTTACGGGTAAGCGACTGTCCGGCGGTGTTCAGGGCGTCCAGCACCTTAACGGCGTGGGTAAGAAACTGCTCCCCCATCAGGGTGAGTTGCGCTCCCAGGCGTCCGCGCTCGAACAGGCGCGTGCCGGTGAGCTGCTCCAGCTCGTTCAGGGTCTTGGAGAGCGCCGGCTGGCTCAGGTTAAGTGTTTCAGCCGCGCGCCCCAGCGTTCCCTGTTGCGCGACGGCCACGAATGTATGCAGATGGCGCAAACGAATGCGCTGACTAAACAGACCATTTTTTTCCATAGGCGATGTTTAAAGCAGAGCGATAAGGGTGACAAGGCATGTTGTTTAATTTTGATAACTTGCTAGCAAAATATTATTAACATTTCCCCATTTTAAGTAAAGCCTTGTGGTGTTGGTGCTGAAAAAATAGCCGCAGGCAGCCCCTTGTTTCGATTGAATTTAATCCAGCTCAGGGTCGCTTACCCGACACTGAGCGGGCGATCGCAAGCCGGAAAGGGCTATGAGCAGAGGTTATGCTTCGCGCATGGCGAAGCTGTGGCGCTGGCAGATGTGGCAGCGGTCAGCATCGGGGGTGAAGGAGGAGAAGGTGTGCCCACAGCTCCGGCAGGTTTTCTGGATCAGCGGGAACTGCTGCTGGTGGTGCTCCGCGCGCTGCGCCACGATGCTGATGGCATCCGCAAAGCAGACCATCTCGCAGCTGGTGCACCCGGTACAGGATGCTGATTCCCACGCCAGCGCGGCGGGGGTAAAACGCAGCGCCGCTTCCGGACAGGCTCTGGCGCAGGCGCCGCAGGCCACACAGCGCGAGCTATCCAGGGCCAGGCTCCAGCCGCTTTTGCCGTAAGAGGCCTGGCGGCGGGCCTCCCGACCGGCAACCACCCGTGCGGCGCGGGCGTTTTCTTCGGCAACGCGTAGCCAGTGACGGCGTGAAACATCAACGGCGCGGGCGCCCGGCGGAATAATTTGCCACTGGGTTTCATTCAGCTCGCGCAGGGTGATATTTAGCGCCGCCACGGCCAGCGCCCAGGCCGGATGGGCTTCAACATCCATCTCCACTCCACGGATGGCGTGCTGGTGATGCCACAGCAGCAGCTCTTGCGGGGTGATGGTGGGAGAAAAGGGGGCGACCAGGTAATTACCACGGTATTTACGGCTCAGGGGCTGGAGGTTTTCTGGCGCATCGGTCGGGCAGACAAACAGGCAGTTGCCACAGCGCAGGCATTTTTCGTCATCAATACGCGCCCCGGCGGCATCACAATCAATCGCCCCGACGGGGCAGACTCCGTCGCAGGCGCGGCAGCCATGGTGGGGAAAGGTCTTACGCAGGCAGGAAGCCCCCACGCCGGGAGGCGTGGAGGGCTTGACGGTAAAATGGAATACCGCCATCAGTTAATGCTGAAGAAAATAAAGCGGAACAGGATCTCGGCCAGTATCAGCAGCAGGCCGCCGATAACAACGCCGTTTTTGCGGTTGCGCCAGCCGCTGAAGGCAAAGAGCAGTGCCCCGACGACGCTGACTACCCAGCTAAACAGGCGCAGGCCGCTGAGCTGGTTAAAGGCGTCCAGCGGCTGATGAGGCAGGGTCACCACCCCGTTCAGCGACGCCGTGGCCAGGTAGTGCATATAGGCCGGCTGCGCCAGCAGGCGCACGGCGACAATGGCGATAACCAGCATCACCGCCAGACGCATCAGCCGCTGCCGCGCCTGGGTAACGCCAGGGCTACGCAGGATCGGCAGCCAGTTCATGGCTACCGCGCCGAGAATGCCCACCGAGCCGTAGAACATCAGCCAGGTGTTGAAATGCATCCAGGTCATTACCGAGCTGTGGGCGTAAATGGCGCTCATGCACCAGACGTCAATCAACCCCAGCACCACCGCCACCGGCAGCAGGAACGCGATCAGCGTTTTGCGTACCAGCATGATCAGCGTGCAGAGGCCAACGGCCGCCAGGTAAAAGCTGGCAAAGACGATTTCGCGGCTCAGCCAGGAGCTGGCAACGTGGCGCAGGGCGTTAAAGGCGTTCAGCGGATAGCCCAGGTGCAGCGTTGAGGCCATCAGCCCAAGACCGCCGGCAATGCAGGCCAGCAGCATCGCCGGCAGCAGCTGGCGTCGTGCCTCCGGATGCGCTTTTGCCTTCGGGGCGGCCAGGGTTAAAAACAGCGTGATACCGACTGAACCCTGAACCAGCAGGGTAAAAATCAGCAATGGCAACTCATGCATGCGGTTGTTCCTCTTTTTCTGCCCCTGCGTGCGGCTTAATTACCAGATTCGGCCGGGTGATGGATGGATCCGGCAAGCCCTGCACCTCGCAGACGTTGCCATAGCGGGCACGTAACTCGTCGATTGGCCCAAACTTGATGGCCCCCAGCGGACAGGTCGCCACGCAGACCGGCTGCTCGCCCTGCGCCTGCAAATCGACGCAGAAGTCGCACTTCGACATCTGGCCCGTCTCCTCATTCATCTGCGGCGCGCCGTAAGGGCAGGACCAGGCGCAGTACCCGCACCCGACGCATTTGCGGGTATCAACGCGGACGATGCCGTCGCCGGGACGCTTGTGCATGGCGGTGGTCGGGCAGTTTTTGGTGCAGATAGGATCCGCACAGTGGTTACAGGAAATAGAGAGGGTATAAGCAAACACCGAGTTGCTCATGCCGCCCTGGCCGGTGGGGATAAACCCGCCGCCTTTCACCTCGTAGACGCGACGAAAACGACGTCCCACCTCGAGATTATGTTTATCTTTGCAGGCGACCTGGCAGGCTTTGCAGCCTGAACAGCGGGATGAATCGATGAAAAATCCCAGCTGTTTATCGCTGACGGGAGGAAACTCTTTATACTGCTGACTCATACTTTTCGACCTCCACAAGCATGGTTTGATGGGAATTACCTTTAGCAAGCGGAGTGATACGCGCCGAGCTAAGTACGTTTGGACAACCGCCGTGACAGACGCCGTTTTCATCCGGCAGCCACCAGGCCCCGGCCTGCATCGCGACTACGCCAGGAATGATGCGCGGCGTGACTTCTGCGGGAACCAGGCAGACGCCGCGCGCGTTATGGATACGCACGCTGTCTCCCTGCCGGATGCCGCGTTTTTGCGCATCGAGCGGGTTGATCCACAGTTTTTGCACCTGTACTTCCTGTAGCCAGGGGTTGGCATACTGGGTGGAGTTGGCGCGGTTTTTCCCTTTCCAGGTGATCAGCTGCAGAGGGAACTTCTCGGTCAGGGGATCTTCCGGGCCTTCATGGGCCGGAACGTAGTGCGACAGGGCCGGAATATCCGGGTTATTCATGTCGTACAGGCGTTTGGAGAAGATCTCAATCTTACCGGACGGCGTCGGGAACGGATGGTTATCCGGGTCGCGAATGTTGTCCGCGAAGGCCACGTAAGGTTCGCTTTTAAACAGGTGCTGGCGCGTCTTCTGCAGTTCTTCGAAGGTCGGCAGATGTTCATCCGGCATGGACAGACGCGTCTGCTCCCAGATATGTGCAATCCACTCTTTCTCGCTGCGGCCCTCGCTAAACTGCGGCTCAATACCGAGCTTCGCGGCAACCTCGCGCTGCCAGTCGTAGTCAGAGCGGCGCTCGAACTCAGGCTCGACGATCTTTTCCGACAGGATGAGGTAGCTACCGGTGCCCCAGGTTTCGCCAATGTTCCAGCGCTCCATAAAGCTGGTCTCCGGCAGAAGCAGATCCGCGTAGCGGGCGCTCGGCGTCATGTAGAGATCGCTTGCGAGGATAAACTCAATTTTGGATTCATCTTCCAGCACCTTAACCGCCTGGTGCAGATCGGGGTTCTGGTTTGCCAGGTAGTTACCGGCCAGCGAAACCAGCATGCGGATGTTGCTTTTTAACTGCTTGGCGCCGGTTAGGCCATCCTCAGGGGTGACTTTACTGGCATCATCCGCCGCCTGGACCCAGTTCATGATCGAGATCTTCTCTTTCACCGGGTTGTCAGGCATCTCCGGCCCGGCGGCGAACTTGCGGTTGCCGGCGCCGCCGTAGCCTGCGGCCCATCCGCCTTTCACGCCCACGTTGCCGGTAATGGTGGCAAGTAGGGTAGAGCCACGCGCGGTGCGCTCGCCGCAGATGTGTCGCTGCGGGCCCCAGCCCTGGATCAGCGCTGCCGGTTTGGTGGTGGCGTAATCCCGGGCGAGCTGGCGAATAGTCTGCGCCGGAACCTGGGTAATTTTTTCTGCCCACTCCGGCGTTTTGGCGACGCCGTCTTTGTTACCCATCAGGTAGGCCACCAGTGATTCATTGGCGGGCACGCCTGCCGGCATGTGGTCTTCATCAAACCCAAGGGTGTAACGGTCGATAAAGGCTTTATCGTGCAGATTTTCGCTGACAATGACGTACATCATCGCATCCATCAGCGCGTTATCGGTGGCGGGTAATAAAGGCACCCACTCATCGGCCAGCGACGAGACGGTATCGGAATAGCGCGGATCGACCACAATAAACCGGGTACCGTTTTGTTTCATTTGCTGAAAATAGTGGTTGGTATGGCCGAAAATGGTTTCGGTAGGATTGTGTCCCCACAAAATAACCAGCCGCGTATCTTTCAGGGTATCCAGCGAACTTCCGCTGGCGGCCGTGCCGTAGGTATAGGGGGTGGCGGCGGCGGTGTTACCCATACTGACCGAATGATAATATTCGAGATATCCGCCAGTAAGATTAAATAAACGGCGCATCATTTTATCGCCGGAGAAGGTGCCGCCGCTTACCGCGGTATTATTATGAACAAAGCGCGACTCCGGGCCATATTTTGCAGTAATACGTTTAATATTATCGGCAATCAGGGTCGTGGCTTCATCCCAGGATATACGTTCGAATTTACCCTCGCCCCGTTTACCGACGCGCTTCATTGGATATTTAAGCCGGTCCGGATGATAGACGAACTTGCGATAGCTACGGCCGCGCACGCAGGCACGCATCACCGGCATTTGCGGATCGAGCGCCTCGTCCGGGCGGGTGGTGATTTGGGTCACTACGCCGTCGGCAATATGCGCGCGAATATCGCACTTGCCGCCGCAGTCAAAGGTGCTACAGGTTTGCACTACGCGTTCCGCTGCGTTGGTTTGCTCCAGCCCTGTGGTGTTATCTTTTGCGGCGCTTACCCGGCTACTCATTAAAAAGGGTAACGCCACCGCGGCCGATCCGGCCTTCAGGAACCCACGGCGTGAAACGCCAAAGGGCTGGCACTCATCATTGTTTTCAGGTGCAGACATATTTATTCCTCTCATAAAGAGGCGGTATTTTCTCTTATAGCCCATAAGGGGTATTTGATATTTATCAAAAGGGGCAGGGCTGATATTCACTCAAATTGATAATGATAATGGTTAACACCCAAATGAGAATAAAATAAGTTCAAATAATGGTTGAAATAAAAACGGTATTAAAAAAGAGGGGCGCTTAATAAATAAGAAGCCGGGCGCTTGTAATATTTGCGAACAATATAAATATGTTAAATTTAATTCTTAATGTTGATGTTTAGTGAAGAGGGAGAGGCGGGTGCGCAGAAATTCCTCTTCCGACAATCGGGATCACACTTCAGAAATTCTTCCTGCTACCCTCTGCGGCCTTCTCTACACTCCAGATAATATTCACTGGAGGCATGAGATCATGGCGCACACCATCACGGCAGATGATATTCGGGAACACTTTTCGCAGGCGATGTCGGCGATGTACCAGCAGGAAGTTCCGCAGTACGGCGCGCTACTGGAGCTGGTGGCGGATGTGAATCTGGCCGTTCTGGAAAACAACCCTCTTTTACATGAACAGCTGGCCAACGCGGATGAACTGGCGCGGCTCAACGTGGAGCGCCACGGGGCGATCCGCGTCGGCACGGCTCAGGAGCTGGCGACCCTGCGGCGAATGTTCGCCATTATGGGAATGTATCCGGTCAGCTATTACGATCTCTCCCAGGCCGGGGTACCAGTGCACTCTACCGCCTTTCGCCCGGTGGATGACGCGGCCCTGTGCCGTAACCCGTTTCGCGTCTTTACTTCGCTGCTGCGCCTCGAGCTTATCGATAATCCCGCCCTGCGCGAAAAAGCGGCGGCGATCCTGGCCCGCCGCAACATCTTTACCCCCCGCTGTCTGGCCTTAATTGAACAGCACGAGGCGGCAGGGGAATTTACCGAAGCCGAGGCGCGCGAGTTTGTGCAGGAGGCGTTGGAGACGTTCCGCTGGCATCGCCATGCGACCGTGGATCGGGAAACCTACCAGGCATTGCACAACGAGCACCGGCTGATTGCCGACGTGGTCTGTTTTCCCGGCTGCCATATTAATCACCTTACGCCGCGCACTCTGGATATCGACCGGGTACAGGCCCTGATGCCGGAGTATGGCATTGAGCCTAAAATCCTTATTGAAGGGCCGCCGCGCCGGGAAGTTCCGCTCCTGCTGCGCCAGACCAGCTTTAAAGCCCTGGAGGAGCCGGTGCTCTTTGATGGCGAACATCAGGGCACCCATAGCGCCCGTTTTGGCGAAATTGAACAGCGCGGCGTGGCATTAACCCCGAAAGGGCGCGCGTTGTACGATCGCCTGCTGGCGCAGGCCGGCACCGGCAAAGACAATATGACTCACCAGCTCCATCTCCAGGAGGTGTTCCAGGAATTTCCCGACAGCGACATCTTCCTGCGTCGCCAGGGGCTGGCCTGGTTCCGCTACCGCCTGACCCCCAGCGGCGAGGCGCACCGCCACGCCTTTGGCCCCGGCGACGATCCGCAGCCCTTAATCGAGCGCGGCTGGGTGGTGGCGCAGCCCATCACCTACGAAGATTTTCTGCCGGTCAGCGCCGCCGGGATCTTCCAGTCGAACCTTGGCAATGAAACCCAGGCGCGCAGCCACGGCAACGCCAGCCGGGATGCCTTTGAAGCGGCGCTGGGCTGCCCGGTTCTGGACGAGTTCAGTCTGTATGAGGAAGCCGAAGCGCGCAGTAAACGGCGTTGCGGTTTGCTCTGAACAGGCTACTCTGCTGGGGTGTTCTGATTGTTGAAGGTCAATATGGAAAACCCCGCTATTCCGGTAGTCACCACCCGCCAGGGGGCGCTCTCTGGCGCCACTGAGGACGATGTTCATGTCTGGTACGGTATCCCCTATGCCGCACCGCCCACAGGATCGCTGCGCTGGCGCTCGCCGCAGCCGGTTGCTGGCTGGACGGGCGTGCGCCCGGCAGTGGAGGTCTCCGCCTCCAGCTGGCAGAGCAGTGAATATTGCCAGCAGCTGGGCGGGGGCGATCCGGGGCGCTTCTCGGAAGATTGCCTCTATTTGAACGTCTGGGCGCCGGTAAAGCGCACGGCACCGCTGCCAGTAATGGTCTGGCTGCACGGTGGGGGCTTTACCATCGGTGCAGGCGCTTTGCCACCGTACAATGGCAGGGCGCTGGCCCGGCGCGGGGTCATAGTGGTGACGCTCAACTATCGCCTCGGGCATCTCGGCTTTTTTGCCCACCCGGCGCTGGAAGGGGAAGAGGAGCGGGTAGTACATAACTTTGCCCTGCTGGATCAAATCGCCGCCCTGACCTGGGTGCGGGAGAATATTGCCGCCTTTGGCGGCGATGCTAACAAGGTAACGCTGTTTGGCGAATCCGCCGGGGCGCGCAGCGTGATGTCGCTGCTGGCGTCTCCCCTGGCCGAGGGGCTGTTCCATAAAGCCATTATCCAGAGCGGCTATACCCTGCCGGATACCCCACGCAAGCAGGCGCTGAAGAAAGGTGTGGCGCTGGCGGCCCATTTCGGGCTGGAAAAGGCCACCGCCGACGAGCTGCGGGCTATTCCGCCGGAGGCTTTCTGGCCGCTCGCCGCGCCGCTCAATATCGCTCCCGCGCCCATCGCGGGAGACTGTGTGTTGCCCGAGCCGGCGCTGGATCGCTTTTTTGCCGCACGCCAGCATCCGATGCCGGTGATGATCGGCTCCAACAGCGACGAGGCCAGCGTAATGTCGGTCTTTGGCGTCGATCTGGTGGAGCAGGTCCAGAAGCTGCGCCGGGAGAGCCGATTGGGGCTAGGGCTGATTAAGCTCCTCTATCCTGGCGTCAAAGGGGATGAAGAGCTGGGCCGCCAGGTGTGCCGGGATATGGCCTTTACCACCCTCGGCTACGTAGTGATGCAGGCCCAGCAGCGGGTGGGAGCACCCTGCTGGCGTTACTGGTTCGACTACGTAGCCGAAGCGGAGCACGCCACCTACGTGAACGGGGCCTGGCACGGCAACGAAGTGCCTTACGTCTTTGATACGCTAACACTGGCCGAACCCGCGCGCCGCTACGTTAACGAACGGGATCTGGCGTTTTCGGCGCAGGTGGCAGACTACTGGGCGAGCTTTGCCCGCAACGCCAGCCAGCAGTGCGATACCCTGGAGGGCCCGGTACGCTGGCCTGCCTGCGTAAAAGGGCGAGATGTTCTGCTGCGTATTGGAGTGAATAAACATGCAGGATTTAAGCTGGAAACCCGCTTTATGCGCGCCCGGCTGGCGCTGTTCAAGCGGGTGATGAAGCGCCACGTCAGCCTCGATTAAGCAGGCACCCGCGAAAGACCGCCAGCGCGGCGGCTTTCTCTTTCGATCCCCGTAATACCAGGCGATAGCTGGCCCCGGTCTTCACGCTGCTGGCGTAAGGCCGCACCAGCCGCCCGGTGCGGATATCCTCTTCCACCAGCGTCTCATCTGCTATCGCCATCCCCAGCCCCTGGATCGCGGCGGTTATCGCCAGATCCATGGTGTCGAAGTGTTGATTTTTGTGCATGGCGGGCGGCGGTGCGGGCTGTTTTTCCAGCCACAGCGACCAGTCGGTGTTATCCCGGGTGGGGTGCAGAAAGGTGAGGCGATCCGGCTCGTCGCTCTGGCGAAGGGGGCTGACTACCGGGGTTAACGCCTCTTCAAACAGCAGGTCGCCGGCGCTCAGCTGGGTGCCGAAAACGATGGCCGCGTCGTAGGATTCGGTTTTGAAGTTGACGCTATGGTCGATGGTGGTGGTCAGCGCAATTTGCAGCTCGGGCTGTTCACGCTCCACCTCCAGCAGGCGCGGGATCAGCCAGCGCATGGCGCAGGTAGGGGCCTTCAGGCGCACCACCGTTTGCCGGGCGCGCGCCTGCTCGGCCACCGTCAGGAAATGTTCAAAGGAGGCGCGCAGATCCGGCAGCAGGGCGCTGCCCTGAGACGAGAGGCGCAGCCCGCGGGCGTGGCGTTCAAACAGTGGGAAACCAAACCAGCTCTCCAGGGCGGCGATTTTGCGGCTTACTGCGCCCTGGGTCAGGCAGAGCTCTACTGCCGCGTGGGTCAGATTGAGGTGCCGGGCGGTAACCAGAAAAGCCTCGACGGCGTTAAGCGGAAAAGTACGGCGCGGCATACGCCCCCCAGCTATGTGTTTTTGTCATGGCTATTATGACAACAATTCGATTGTCGCCACAAGCGGCTTCAGTTTGAATAGTTATGCAATATTCACGAGAAAGGGATGAAAGATGACTCTGCGTACTCCGATACAGGCCCGCTCTAAGTTGCCGGACGTCGGCACCACCATTTTTACCGTTATCGGCCAGCTCTCGGCGCAGCATAACGCCATTAACCTTTCTCAGGGGGCGCCGAACTTCTCCTGCGACCCGAAACTGATTGCCGGAGTTACCCGCGCCATGGAGGCGGACCATAACCAGTATGCCTCCATGACCGGTCTGGCCGCGCTGCGCGAGCGTATTGCCGATAAAATCGAAGGACTGTACGGCACCCGCTACGATCCGGCCAGCGAAGTGCTGGTGACCGCCAGCGCCAGCGAAGGGCTCTATTCCGCCATCGGCGGGCTGGTGCATCCGGGCGATGAGGTTATCTATTTTGAACCCTCTTTTGACAGCTATGCGCCTATTGTCCGCCTGCAGGGGGCGCAGCCGGTAGCCATTAAGCTCGGGGTGCCCGACTTCGCCGTTAACTGGGATGAGGTGCGTGCCGCCATCACCCCGCGCACGCGGATGATCATCGTGAATACCCCGCACAACCCGAGCGGGCAGGTCTTCTCCGCGGACGATCTGACGCAGCTGGCGGCCATTACCCGCGATACCGACATTATTATTCTCTCCGACGAAGTCTATGAGCACGTGGTCTTCGACGGCGCCCCGCACCACGGCATGGCCACTCATCCGCAGCTGGCGGAGCGCAGCGTCATCGTCTCATCGTTTGGCAAAACCTATCACGTCACCGGCTGGCGGGTGGGCTACTGCGTGGCTCCGGCGGCGTTGATGGAGGAGATCTGCAAAGTGCATCAGTTTTTGATGTTTTCTGCCGATACCCCTATGCAGTACGCCTTTGCCGAGCATATGGCCGATCCCCAGACCTGGCTTACGCTGGCGACCTTTTACCAGCGCAAGCGCGATCTGCTGGTGAGCCTGCTGGCGGATTCTCCGTTCCGCCTGCTGCCCAGCGCCGGGTCGTTCTTCGTGCTGGCGGATTACAGCCATTTCAGCGACGAGCGCGACAGCGACATGGTCAAACGGCTGATCGTCGACTGCGGGGTGGCGACTATTCCCCTGTCGGCGTTCTATACTGACGGCACGGATAACAAGCTGATTCGTCTCTCTTTTGCTAAAGATGAGGCCACGTTACGGGCAGGTGCGCAGGCGCTGTGCCAGGTTAAACCACGCTAAGGAGTTCCGCTATGAAAATGAATGCGTTTGTCGTCGGCCTGGGATTGCTCTGTTCCTGCTCTGCCTTTGCCGCCACCGAGTTACGTTACGGCGTGGAGGCCGAATACCCGCCGTTTGAGAGCCGCAATGCCTCAGGTGACCTGGAAGGTTTTGATATCGATCTGGGTAAAGCCATCTGCGAAGCCGCCGCGCTCAAGTGCAGCTGGGTCGAAACCTCCTTTGATGCGCTGATCCCGGGGCTGATGGCGAAAAAATTCGACGCCATTAACTCGGCAATGAACATTACCGACAAGCGTCGCGAGAGCATTGACTTTACCCAGCCCATCTACCGTATCCCCTCCCAGCTGGTGGGCAAAAGCGGCACCGGCGTGGATGCTACTCCGGAAGGGCTGAAGGGCAAAACCATCGGCGTTTTACAGGGCTCTATTCAGGAAACTTACGCCAAAGAGCACTGGGAGAAGCAGGGTGTCACCGTGGTGTCTTATAAAGATCAGAATATGGCATGGGGCGACCTGCTAAATGGCCGCATTGATGCTTCGCTGGTGATGTCGGCGGCCGGGCAGGCGGGTTTCCTTAGCAAGCCGCAGGGTAAAGGGTTCGGATTTATCGGTAAGCCCGTGTCTGACGACACTATCCTCGGAAGTGGTATTGGTTTTGGGCTGCGAAAAGGTGATGAAGCCACTAAAAAGCAGCTTGATGCCGCCATCGATAAAGTACGCGCTGATGGCACCATTGATAAGCTGGCCCAGAAGTACTTTCCGGGTATCGATGTCAGCGTAAAATAAAAATAGTGCGCCTTGCTGGCCCCTGCTGATGATGTCAGGCAGGGGCCTTTTTTATACGTATCTTTACCTCCGTTTCAGGCTATTCCCCTCGACAGAAAATATTTCTCGCTTTGTACATATAATCACCGCCTATGAATTGGATTCTTAACCATTTTTGTTTAGGCTGTGCCCCTTTAATGATGTTCTTTCTTGCCGTTGTTTCGCCCGGCGCGAAATTCACCCACACGACCATAAGGACGTTTTTCCAGGCATGAATCGCAGACGTTTTTTACAAGGCTCACTGGCGGTTGCTGCGCTGAGCGGTACATCCGGCCTCGCGGGGCTCTTCTCCCGCGCGGCAAACGCAGCAGAATCGGACATCGCCGACGGCATGAGCCGTCGCTTCGATTTCTCAGTGTTGCAGTCTATGGCGCACGACCTGGCGCAGAAACCCTGGGGTGGGGCGCCGCGCGCGCTGCCGGAAACCCTGGCAAACCTTACGCCGCAGGCCTACAACAGCATTCAGTACGATCCTAAGCACTCCCTGTGGAATAACGTTGAGAACCGCGAGCTGGATGTGCAGTTCTTCCACGTGGGGATGGGCTTCCGCCGCCGGGTGCGGATGTTCTCGCTGGATTCGGCCACCTCCCAGGCGCGTGAGATCCACTTCCGCCCTGAGCTGTTCAATTATCACGACGCCGGGGTAGATACCCGCCAGCTGGAAGGGCAGAGCGATTTAGGCTTTGCCGGTTTCCGCGCCTTTAAAGCGCCGGAGCTGGCGCGCCGCGATATCGTCTCCTTCCTTGGCGCAAGCTACTTCCGCGCGGTGGACGACACCTACCAGTATGGGCTTTCCGCCCGCGGCCTGGCGATCGATACCTTTACCGATACGCCGGAGGAGTTCCCGGACTTTACCTCCTTCTGGTTTGAAACCGTGAAGCCGGGCGACACCACCTTTACCGTCTATACGCTGCTCGACAGCCCGAGCGTCACCGGTGCCTATAAGTTCGTGATCCACTGCGAGCAGAACCAGGTGATCATGGAGGTGGACAACCACATCTTCGTGCGCAAAGAGATCAAACAGCTCGGCATTGCGCCGATGACCAGCATGTTTGCCTGCGGTAACAACGAGCGGCGGATGTGCGACACCATTCACCCGCAGATCCACGACTCCGACCGGCTGGCCATGTGGCGCGGCAACGGCGAGTGGGTCTGCCGGCCGCTGAACAATCCGCAGAAGCTGCAATTTAATGCCTTCCAGGACAAAAACCCGAAGGGCTTTGGCCTGCTGCAGCTCGATCGCGATTTCTCCCACTATCAGGACATCATGGGCTGGTACAACAAGCGCCCGAGCCTATGGGTGGAGCCGCTGAATAAGTGGGGCAAAGGGGCGGTATCCCTGATGGAGATCCCGACGACGGGTGAAACCCTGGATAACGTGGTCTGCTTCTGGCAGCCGGAAAAACCGGTTAAAGCGGGTGACGAGCTGGAGTTCCAGTATCGTCTCTACTGGAGCGCGAAGCCGCCGGTCCGCTCGCCGCTGGCGAACGTTTTTGCCACCCGCACCGGCATGGGCGGCTTCCCGGAAGGCTGGGCGCCGGGCGAGCACTTCCCGAAAGTGTGGGCGCGCCGCTTTGCCATCGACTTTATCGGCGGTGATTTGAAGGCGGCCGCACCTAAGGGGATCGAGCCGGTGATCACCCTCTCCAACGGTGAGGCGAAGCAGGTTGAGATCCTCTACGTCGAGCCCTTTGACGGCTACCGTATCCAGTTCGACTGGTATCCCACCAACGACTCCATCGACCCGGTTGAAATGCGCATGTTCCTGCGCTGCCAGGGCGACGCCATCAGTGAAACCTGGCTCTATCAGTACTTCCCGCCAGCGCCGGACAAGCGTAACTACGTGGATGACCGCGTAATGCGTTAAAGAAAAAGCGCGGGGCGACCCGCGCTTCTGGCGCAAACTATCGCAAAATCATCATTTTTTGCGATAGCTTGCGCATGCTGTTAACTCCCGAGCCCCCTTTTTTCAGGCGTAGCCGCGCGCGGCTAATCTGCATAAACTACGCTAAATCCGCCTGAAGTGAGGAACTATGACCAGCACCGCTCCTGAAATTATCCCCGTCTGCGACAACATCGAACTGCGCGCCGTGGCCGAAGACCACGCCGCCGAGCTGCATCGGCTGGTGGTGAAAAACCGCGCCTGGCTACAGAACTTTCTCGACTGGCCGCAGTATGTGGGAACCGTTGAGGACAGCCTGAAGAACATCCAGAGCAACCGGATGCTGCACGAGCGCGGTTACGCCAAAATGTTCCTCATCTTTCGTGATAACGCCATGGTCGGGGTGCTGTCGTTTAATTCCATTGAGCCGCTGAATAAAACCGGCTATATCGGCTACTGGCTGGATGAAGAGCAGCAGGGGCAGGGGATCCTCTCCCGGGCGCTACAGGCCTTTATTCACTACTATGCCGAACGCCGGGAGATACGCCGGTTTGTGATCAAATGCCGGGTGGACAACGCCGCCAGCAACCGGGTGGCGCTCAATAATGGCTTTACGCTTGAAGGCTGCCTGAAAGAGGCGGAGTTTCTGAACGGGCGCTATGACGATCAGAATATCTACGCCCGTATTATGGATTTATAGCGCCCCCAGCAGCGGGGTACGGATAATGCGCTGGGTACCGTTAATCACCTTCGCGCCGCGCAGGTGAATGGCCTCGCCGTCCAGGGCCTCGATTACCGCATCGTCGGTGATATCAATATGATGCTCGATCAGCACTTCGCCGCTGATGCGCGCCCGGCCCTGGATCACCACTTTATCATCCACAAGAATGGGCCCGCCGCGCAGCCAGGCGTGGCCGCCAATCAGCACATGATGTTTGATAACGCAGTTGCCCTCCACAAGGGCATTTTCCGCTACCTGGGAGCTGTAGCGCAGGGTGGGGATGGCATCCTCTTCCAGCCCGGCGCGCAGACGGGCGTTACCGTAGACCTTCGCGCAGTCGCACACCCAGACGTTGTTTAGCTCATTGCCTTCCAGCAGGGCATTGTCGAATACCTCGGCACGATGCTCCACAAAGGCAAATTTCACCATTGCGCGACCGTAGATCTGCGCCTGGTGCACCACCCGCGACTCGCTGACCGTGGCATCGCCGTAGATTTGCAGGATCTGCTCCCGGTCTGGGGTGAGCCCTTTCGCAGCAACGACCATGCTGTTGTGCAGAATGCGCGCATTGTTGAACAGCTGGCACTCCCCGCGCACCGCCGAGGCCTGCACCGTGACGTTGTCACTAATGCGCGCTCCGTGGCTTATCTCTGCGCCATCGATCCAGACGTTATCGCTAATTCGCGCGTGATGGCTGATAACGCAGGGGCCGGTGACCCGGGCATTGCCGGACACCTGCACCCCGGCGAATACCACGCTGTTCTCATCATAGATCCAGCAGTCGCCCTGCTGACTCAGGGCAGATTCATCCTCCACCCAGCCGCCCCGGGTGCCGCTTGCCACATCGCTGAAATCCCGGCTGGCTATCAGCTGGCGGAGCATCACCGTCGCTTTGCTATCACCGTCCTGCCAGTGGTGCTGGCGCGTTTCGTCGCTGAGTCGATATTTGTTCATTTTGGTTCCCGCTGAAGATCCCTCCACTAAACGTAGCAAAATTTAGGTTGATCGAAAGGGTGGCATCCGCAAATGAAACCTCTTAAAATAGCATTTCAAATATAATTTATATTTTCAAAAAAATGTATAAAACCAACAAATCCGAACAAGTTCTTAACCTGCCATCCGGCTATTACGGCATGGTGCTGGGAACCATTGGCATGGGTTTCGCCTGGCGCTATGCCGCCACTCTCTGGCCCGTATCCCACTGGCCCGGCGATATTCTGGTGACGCTGGCGATGGTTATCTGGCTGCTGCTGACGGTGGCCTTTATCACCCGGGCGGTGCGCTTCCCGCACAGCGTGCTGGCGGAGATGCGCCATCCGGTCATGAGCAGTTTCGTGAGTCTTTTTCCGGCCACCACTATGCTGGTGTCGATAGGGTTTGTCCCCTGGTATCGCCCACTGGCGCTGGTGCTGTTCAGCATTGGGGTGGTGGTGCAGCTGAGCTATGCCGCCTGGCAAAGCGCCGGGCTCTGGCGCGGTAAACATCCTGAAGAGGCCACTACGCCGGGGTTGTACCTGCCGACAGTCGCTAACAATTTTATCAGCGCCATGGCCTGCGGGGCGCTCGGTTTCCACGATGCCGGCCTGCTCTTTCTGGGGGCGGGGGTCTTCTCCTGGCTGAGCCTCGAGCCGGTGATTTTGCAGCGTTTACGCAGCGCGGGAGAACTGCCCACGGCGTTACGCACCTCGCTCGGCATCCAGCTGGCCCCCGCGCTGGTGGCCTGCAGCGCCTGGCTTAGCGTGAACGGCGGCGAGGCCGATACCTTCGCCAAAATGCTCTTCGGCTACGGCCTGCTGCAACTGCTCTTTACTCTGCGCCTGATGCCCTGGTATCTGTCGCAGCCCTTTAACGCGTCGTTCTGGAGTTTTTCGTTCGGCGTGTCGGCGCTGGCAACCACCGGTCTCCATCTGGGGCAGAGCAGCAGTACCGGGCTGTTCCACCTGATTGCTATCCCGCTGTTTATTTTTACCAATGCCATTATTGCGCTGTTACTGGCGCGTACCTTTATATTGCTGTTGCAGGGCAAGCTGTTAGTCCGCGCAGACAAAGCCACCCTTATGCAGGCTGAGGAACAAAAATGAGAGTTGATGAGAACTACTTTACCGACAAATACGGCATGACCCGCACCCACTCCGAGGTGGTGAACGCGGCCGGTATCGTTAAGCCGGGCAAAACCCTCGATCTGGGCTGCGGTAACGGGCGTAACAGTCTCTATCTGGCGGCAAACGGCTATGACGTCACCGCCTGGGATAAAAATCCGGCCAGCATCGCGAATATCGAAAGTATTCAGGCCAAAGAGGGCATCACCAACCTGCAGACGGCGATCAAGGATCTGAACACCCTGAGCTTTGAGGGGGAGTACGATTTTATCCTCTCCACCGTGGTGCTGATGTTCCTGGAAGCGCAGACCATTCCGGGGCTAATCGCTAACATGCAGCGCTGCACCAAGGCGGGTGGCTATAACCTGATCGTGGCGGCGATGGATACCGAAGACTATCCGTGCACCGTCGGCTTCCCCTTTGCCTTTAAAACGGGCGAGCTGAAGGATTACTACGCCGGCTGGGAGCTGCTTAAGTACAACGAGGACGTCGGCGAGTTACACCGCACCGACGCCCAGGGGAACCGCATCAAGCTGCGTTTCGCCACCATGCTGGCGCGCAAGCCCGCTTAACGGGCGGCCAGCAGGCAGATTTGCAGCGCGGTGTTGTAAGAGGCCTCGAACGACGACAGCGGTAAAAACTCAAACTTCGAGTGGAAGTTATGGGCGCCGGTGAAGAAGTTCGGGGTCAGCAGCCCTTTCGCCGAGAGGGCCGCGCCGTCGGTGCCGCCGCGCATCGGGGTCGGTTTAGGGGTGATGCCCAGGCTCTCCATCGCGGCAAACATCAGGTCAATGGCGCGACGGTCTTTGCCAATGGCGTTGCTGATGTTGCTGTAGGTATCTTCGATGTGCCAGCTCACCTTCGCGGTGGGGTATTGTGCCGCGATTTTGTCGGCCACGTCGGCAATCTGCACCTTGCGGGCGGCAAAGCTGTGGCGGCAAAAATCGCGAATGCTGGCCTTCAGCACCGCCTCGTTCTGCCCGGCCTGGATACCGTTAAACCAGATATAGCCCTCGCGCCCTTCGGTGCACTCCGGCGTCTGCTGGCGATCGAAGTGGCTGATGTAATCGGTGGCCATCAGCAGGGGATTGACCAGCACCCCTTTGGCCGACATCGGGTGAGCGGTGACTCCGGTGAAGTGGATCTCCGCCGCGGCGGCGTTAAAGTTCTCATAAACGATTTCGCCCAGCTCGCAGCAGTCGATAGTCCAGGCAAAATCCACGTCAAAGCGCTTTAGATCCAAAGCCTTTGCGCCGTTCAGGCCAATCTCCTCATCCGGCACGAAGGCCACGACGATATCCCCGTGCTGATGCTCCGGGGTGAGATTCTCCAGCAGCGTCATCACCACCGTCACCGCCGATTTATTATCGGCGCCCAGCACGCTGGTCCCGTCGCTGAAAATAATCTCTTCATTGGGGTAGGCGAGTATTTCCGGATGTTCACTCACCCGCAGCCAGATCTCTTTTTCTTTATTCAGACAGAGATCATCACCGGTAAAAGTTAATATTTGTGGATGAATATCCGGTGATAATCCGACGTCGACCGTATCAATATGGGTAATAAAACCGATGCGCGGCGCGCCCGGAACATTGCCTTTTTTTACCGCCGTTACGGTGGCAAATTCATCGATGATAATATCGCTCAGACCCAGGGATCCCAGCTCTTTCGCCAGCTCGCGGGCCATCTCATGCTGGCCCTGCGTGGAGGGGAGGGTTTTTACTTTTGGATCGCTCTGGCTGGTAATGGCGAGATAGCGAAAAAAGCGTTGGGTTAATTGTCTGGATAGCGCTGAAGCCATGGTGGATCCTTCTTTATTTGTCTTATCAGGTGTTTGCGTTGTCGCTTTAATGTTATTTATGAAATGGCTGAATAATGATTAGCCGTCGAATTAAAAGACAGGAAAACGCGATGAAAAGCAAGCTCACAACTTTAGCTCTGGCCATGGCCGCGCTGACGGTCAGTTCCACCGTTGCCGCCAAAACGCTGGTGTACTGTTCCGAGGGATCGCCCGAGAACTTTAACCCGCAGCTCTATACTTCTGGCACCAGCGTGGACGCCAGCGCCGTGCCGGTCTACAACCGCCTGGTGGATTTTAAGCCCGGTACCACCGAGCTGGTGCCGAGCCTCGCCGAAAGCTGGGAGGTGAGCGAAGATGGCAAGGTCTACACCTTCCACCTGCGTAAAGGGGTGAAGTTCCAGAGCAACAAGCTCTTTAAACCCACCCGCGACTTTAACGCCGATGATGTGATCTTCTCGTTTATGCGGCAAAAAGATGCTAAGCATCCGTACCACAACGTCTCTAACGGCAGCTACTCCAACTTCGAGAGCCTGGAGTTTGGCTCGTTGATCACCGCCATCGACCGGGTGGACGACCACACCGTGCGCTTTACCCTGGCCCATCCGGAAGCGCCTTTTGTCGCCGACCTGGCCTGGTATTTCGCCTCGATTCTTTCGGCAGAATATGCCGACGCGATGTTAAAAGCGGGCACGCCGGAAAAGGTAGATATGGATCCTATCGGCACCGGCCCGTTTAAGCTGGCCCAGTATCAGAAGGATTCACGCATCCTGTTTACCGCCTTCCCGGAGTACTGGCAGGGCAAAGCGAAGATCGACCGGCTGGTCTTCAGCATCACCCCGGACGCCAGCGTTCGCTTTGCTAAGCTTGAGAAAAACGAGTGTCAGGTGATGCCGTTCCCCAATCCGGCCGATCTGCCGCGCATGAAGGCCAATAAAGATATCAACCTGATGAGCAAGGCGGGGCTGAATACCGGCTTCCTGGCCTTCAATACGCAAAAAGCGCCGCTGGATAACGTCAAAGTGCGTCAGGCGCTGGCGATGGCCATCAACAAACCGGCGATTATTGAGGCGGTCTTCCACGGCACCGGCACGGCGGCAAAAAACCTGCTGCCGCCCGGCGTCTGGAGCGCCGACAGCGAGCTGAAAGATTACGATTACGACCCGGAAAAAGCCAAAGCGCTGCTGAAAGAGGCGGGCTTCGCCAACGGCATGACCATCGACCTGTGGGCGATGCCGGTCCAGCGCCCCTATAACCCCAACGCCAAACGCATGGCGGAGATGATCCAGGCCGACTGGGCGAAAATTGGCGTCCAGACAAAGGTGGTAACCTACGAGTGGGGCGAATACCTCAAGCGCGTGAAGGGGGGCGAGCACCAGGCGGCGCTGATGGGCTGGACCACCGCCACCGGCGATCCGGATAACTTCTTTGGCCCGCTCTTTACCTGCACCTCTGCGAACGGCGGGTCGAACTCGGCGAAATGGTGTTATCAGCCGTTCGATAAAATAATTGCGGAAGCAAAATCGATAACCGATCGGGATAAACGCACGGCGCTTTATAAAGAGGCGCAGCAGATGATGCACGATCAAATGCCGGCGGTAATGATTGCCCACTCAACCATCTTTGAGCCGGTACGTAAATCGGTAACGGGTTACGAAATCGATCCTTTTGGTAAACATCTATTCTGGCAGGTGGATATTAAATAACCTTTAAGCGCTGCCCGGATAATATTCGGGCAGCGTTTTTTTGATTTCTTTCGCAGCCCTCATTTTTTGTCACAACGTGCGGATATATCTTTTGCTATAACTTCATCTGCATATCTGCAATTCACAGGAAAATACCCATTATGCGTACTAAAACTTTATTTAAAGTTGCTGCGCTCTCTGGCCTGCTGATGCTAGCTGGCTGCGCATCGAAAGTGGCCCAGCCAGATCAATATTCAGGCTTTTTAAAAGACTACTCCGGTTTACAGCAAACCACGTCGGCCTCGGGTAAACCGACGCTGCGCTGGGTTGATCCTTCTTATGATGAATCCAAATACGACAGCATCCTCTGGACGCCGGTAACCTATTATCCCACGCCAAAACCTACCACCCAGTTGGGCCAGAAGGCGCTGAATGATATTCAGGCCTATACCGATAGCAAACTGAAAGCCGCCGTGGGCCAGCGTAAGCCCATCGTCACCACGCCGGGCAAACACAGCCTGATCTTCCGCGGCGCCATCACCGGCGTGAGCTCGCAGAAAGAGGGGCTGCAGTTCTATGAGGTGGTGCCCGTTGCGCTGGTGGTTGCAGGTACAGAAATGGCGACCGGCCACCGCACCATGGATACCCATCTCTTCTTCGAAGGCGAGTTGATTGACGCCGCGACCAACAAACCGGTTATTAAAGTGGTTCGTAAAGGTGAGGGTAAAGAGCTGAACAACGAGAACGCGCCTATGACTCTGGCGACCCTGAAGCAGGTTGTTGACGACATGGCGACGGACGCCACCATGTTTGATGTGACTAAAACCGCTAAATAAGCCTCTGTTCCGGCCTGCCACGCGCAGGCCGGACCTTTTATGCCAGCCGCGCCCGCCTGAACCAGGTCTCCGGCTTCGCGAACATCACCAGATTCCCCGTTAAGATCAGCAGCAGCCCCGCAATGGCGTTGGTATGCCAGACGTACCCCTCATACACCGTTGAGAACGACAGCGCCACCAGCGGGAAGAGCAGAGTGCTGTAAGCGGCCTTGCCCGCGCCAATGCGCCCCACCAGGGTAAAATAGGCGCCAAAGGCGATAACCGAGCCGAACAGAGCCAGATAGAGCAGGGCGCCCATATAGCTCACCGTCCACAGTGGCGTAAAGCTGTCCCCGCGGACCAGGGCAATCGCCCCCATCACCAGGGTGCCGTACAGCATCGCCCAGGCGTTGGTGGTCATGGTCTCAAGGTCATTGCGCTGATGACGCAGGCTGATCATATTCCCGAGCGAGAAGCCGTAGGTACCAAGAGCCGACAGGGCGATACCGGCGAGCAGCCCCGCGCTCCAGCCGCTGGCAATTAAATCGCTCCAGAAGAGGGTGATAATCCCCAGCAGCCCCAGCGCGGCCGCCAGATAAAAACGCGACGGCGGGCGCTGGCCAAAGAACAGAAAACTGTTCAGGGCGTTATAGAGCACCGCCATTGAGAAAATCACCGATTCCAGCCCGGTATTGATGTAGCCGGCGGCAGTGTAAAAACACCAGAAATTGAAACAGAAGACGCAGCAGCCCTGCATAAAACAAAACAGATGATCCCGCGGGCGCATTTTTCGCAGGCGACCCAGGCACGTCAGCACCAGCATAATGGCGGCAGTTGCCACCGCAAAGCGCCAGAAAATGGAGACCGGCGCCGCCACCGGCCCCTGCTGTAAATAGATCGCAATCCAGGTCGTTCCCCAGATAACCACCACCAGCCCGTATAATAATGCGTTCATTGTTTCTCTCTTATTGCTTAGCAGGCGTACAGTATCGGGCCGCACGGCCGGGATGGCTTTCATCTGCTTGCGCTCTACTTGCAAATTCTTGCGCTTTTTTCCGGGCCCGTCGCGAACAGGGGTGGCACCGGCGAGAGGATCTTTTTAGAATGTTAATCATGGGTTAACGGAAGGATGTGGGCGTTATGGCTGAGATGTACGGTGCCTTTGAAAATCTGCGCAGGCATAAGGCCGTGCTGCATAATGCGGTGGCGCTGAATTCGGGGATCCAGCTGGCGGCCTGGTCTAATAAACGCGACACCATCACCCAGTATTGCGACCACCACACCCTGAGCCTGTACGTGGCCGACGGCTACGAGAGCTACCATAAAACCGCCGCCGGCTGGAAAAACGGCGGCGGCCCGGATCGCTTCTGCCTGATGCCGAAAGAGAGCGAGTCGAGCTGGGATATCCGCGACGATCTCTCCTTTGTGCACCTCTACTGCACCGATGCCCATCTGCGCGAGGTGGGTGAGAAGATCTGGGATAAGAGCCCCTACGCCGTTAACCTGGACGAGAGCCTCTTCGGCGACGACCCGAAGATCACCGCGCTCTACCGCCACTTTATCCTCGGCTGCGACTGGGCGCAGGCGGCAAACCAGCTGACGCTAAGCAGCGCCTCCACGCTGCTGTTGACCCATCTGATCCAGGACTACAGCAACGTCCAGTGGAAGCTACCTGCCGTCACCGGCGGGCTGTCACCCTTTACCCTGCGCAACGTGCTGGCGTATATCGAAGAGAACCTTTCTCAGCCGCTGACCCTGGCGGATCTCGCCGCCCAGGCAAGCCTGAGCGAATACCATTTTGCCCGCATGTTTCGCCAGTCCATGCAGTTGGCGCCGCACCAGTTCGTCATGCAGCGGCGGATGGAGCATGCCCGGGTGCTGGTGCAAACCACGCAGCGCCCGCTGACCGAGATCGCCCTGGCCTGCGGGTTTAGCTCGGCCAGCCACTTCAGTAATCGCTTTCGCAGCGTCTATGGCATCACCCCGAGCCAGCTACGCGCGGCGCGGACGTAATACCCCGTAGCAGATCCCGCCCGCTACCAGCCCCCAGAACGCCGAACCAATGCCCGCCAGGGTCACCCCGCTGGCGGTGAATAAAAAGGTGACGATGGCAGCATCGCGCTCGCAGGCATTATTCAACGCCTGAGATAAACTGCCGCCGATGGTGCCGAGCAGCGCCAGCCCGGCCAGGGTCTGGATCCAGCTCAGCGGCAGCGCCGCCATCAGCCCGACAATCGACCCGCCAAACACGCCCGCCAGCAGATAAAAAACCCCCGCAGCAGCGGCGGCCAGCCAGCGTTTATTTGCCTCCGGATGGGCGTCCGGGCTCTGGCAAATCGCGGCGGTAATGGCGGCAATGCAGATGGAGTAGACGCCGAAGGGCGAGAGCAGCAGCGCCATGCCCCCGGTGACGATAATGAGCGGCGAGACGGCAACGGGATAGCCGGAGGCCTTCATGGTGGCGAAGCCGGGCGCGTTCTGCGAGGCCATGGTGACCAGAAAAAAGGGCAACCCGATGCTGATTAAGGTGGAGAGCCGGAAGGTGGGGGCGATAAATTCCGGCATCACTACTGCAAGGGTAAGATTAGATGTGACAACGTCACCTTTAAGTACCGCTACCGCGCCGCCCACCAGCAGGGTGGCGACAATGGCGTAGCGCGGAGCCAGCGCTTTCGCAATCAGCCACGCCAGCAGCATACTGCCGCACAGCAGCAGATGCCCCTCCATATTGCTGAAGGCCTGAAGGCCAAAGCGCAGCAGCACCCCGGCCAGCATGGCGGCCGCCAGGCTATGGGGGATTATCTGCATCAGGCGGGCAAAGAGGCCGGTGAGGCCGCAAAGTAAGATCAGGGCATTGGCGAAGATAAAAATCCCGATGGTCTCGGAGATGGTCACGCCCTGCAGGCTGGTGGCCAGCAGGGCCGCGCCGGGCGTTGACCAGGCGGTAAGCACCGGGGCCTTATACCACCAGGAGAGCGCCAGGGTACTTATCCCCATTCCCAACCCGAGAGCAGTCATCCAGCCGGCAATCTGTGCGGGCGTGGCACCCGCCGCCGCCGCCGCCTGCCAGATAATCGCTGCCGAACTGGCGTAGCCGACCAGCACCGCCACGAAACCGGCCAAAAGGGTAGGAAAACTCAGAGATGGGGCGCGCATACAAACTCCTTGTGCGTTATAGCGTCCGCAAAAGGTATCACTGTGCGCTATAGCATACAAGTGGTACACTGCGCCCCTCGGGAGGATTTATGGACATCACACAACATCTTGCCAGCACATTAAAAACACTGCGCCAGGCGCGGGGCTGGAGCCTGTCAAAACTGGCGGAAGAGACGGGCGTCTCCAAGGCGATGCTCGGCCAGGTGGAGCGTAACGAATCCAGCCCCACCGTCTCCACGCTGTGGAAAATAGCCACCGGACTGAACGTGCCGTTCTCAGCTTTTATCAGCCCACAGGCCGAGCCGCAGCCGGTGTTTGATCCCCAGCAGCAGGCAATGGTCATCAAACCGCTGTTCCCCTGGGATGACGAGCTGAAATACGATCACTTCTCTATAACCCTTGCGCCCGGCGCCTGTAGCGAATCCACGCCCCACGAGGCGGGCGTTATTGAGCATGTGGTGGTGATCAGCGGCGAGCTGGAGATGCAGATTGAGGGCGTCTGGCGCACCATTGGGCCGGATACCGGGGTGCGTTTTGCCGGAGATAAACCCCACGCCTATCGCAATAGCAGCGAACAGCGGGTGCACTTTCACTCACTTATCCATTATCCCCGCTAAAGCCGCGCAAAACGATTCCGTTGACGCATACTTCTGTCTACAATAGCCGCCATTTTGACCATAACGGATAACGACGAAGTATGCGCCTGCAATCCCATCATCTTGAACTCTTAAGCCCGGCTCGTGACGCTGCCATTGCCCGTGAAGCTATCCTTCACGGCGCGGATGCGGTCTATATCGGCGGCCCTGGTTTTGGCGCCCGCCATAATGCCAGCAACAGCCTGCGCGATATCGCCGAACTGGTGCCGTTCGCCCACCGCTACGGGGCGAAGGTGTTTGTCACCCTGAACACCATTCTTCATGATGATGAGCTGGAGCCCGCGCAGCGGATGATTACCGACCTGTACCAGACCGGCGTGGACGCGCTGATCGTGCAGGATATGGGGGTGCTGGAGATGGATATCCCGCCCATCGAACTGCATGCCAGCACCCAGTGCGACATCCGCACCGTCGAAAAAGCCAAATTCCTCTCTGACGCCGGTTTCAGCCAGATCGTGCTGGCGCGTGAGCTGAACCTGAATCAGATCCGCGATATCCACCAGGCGACGGACGCCACCATCGAATTCTTTATTCACGGTGCCCTGTGCGTGGCCTATTCCGGCCAGTGCAATATCTCCCACGCCCAGACCGGGCGCAGCGCCAACCGCGGTGACTGCTCTCAGGCCTGTCGTTTGCCCTATACCCTGAAAGACGATCAGGGACGCGTAGTCGCCTTTGAAAAACACCTCCTATCGATGAAAGACAACGACCAGACCGCCAACCTGGCGGCGCTGATCGACGCGGGCGTGCGCTCCTTCAAAATCGAAGGGCGTTACAAAGACATGAGCTACGTGAAGAACATCACCGCCCACTACCGCCAGATGCTGGACGCCATCATTGAGGATCGCAGCGACCTGGCGCGGGCCTCCTCCGGGCGCACCGAGCACTTCTTTGTGCCTTCGACGGATAAAACCTTCCATCGCGGCAGCACCGACTACTTTGTCAATGCGCGTAAGGGTGATATTGGTGCCTTTGACTCACCGAAATTCGTTGGCCTGCCGGTGGGCGAAGTGCTGAAGGTGGCAAAAGATCATCTGGACGTCACTGTTACCGAGCCGCTGGCCAACGGCGACGGGCTGAACGTGATGATTAAGCGCGAAGTGGTGGGGTTCCGCGCCAATACGGTGGAGAAAACTGGTGAAAACCGCTATCGCGTCTGGCCGAACGAGATGCCAGCCGACCTGCACAAAGTGCGCCCGAACACCGCGCTCAACCGCAACCTCGATCACAACTGGCAGCAGGCGCTGCTGAAAACCTCCAGCGAACGCCGCGTGGCGGTGGATATTGAGCTGGGCGGCTGGGAAGAGCAGCTGATCCTCACCATGACCAGCGAAGAGGGAGTGAGCGTCACCCATACGCTGGACGGGATGTTTGAGGTAGCAAACAACGCCGAGAAAGCGCTGAATAGCCTGCGTGACGGGGTGGCAAAACTGGGCCAGACAATCTACTACGCCCGCGATATCCAGGTTAACCTAGCGGACGCGCTCTTTGTGCCGAACAGCCTGCTGAACCAGTTCCGCCGTGAAACCGCCGAGATGCTTGATGAAGCCCGCCTGGCGAACTACCCGCGCGGCAGCCGTAAAGCGGTTTCCGTACCGCCACCGGTCTACCCGGAGACGCACTTAAGCTTCCTGGCGAACGTCTACAACCACAAGGCGCGCACCTTCTACCATCGTTACGGCGTGCAGCTGATCGACGCCGCCTACGAGGCGCATGAAGAGAAGGGCGACGTGCCGGTGATGATCACCAAGCACTGCCTGCGCTTTGCCTTTAATCTCTGCCCGAAACAGGCGAAGGGGAATATCAAAAGCTGGAAAGCGACCCCGATGCAGCTGGTCAACGGCGACGAGGTGCTGACCCTGAAGTTCGACTGCCGCCCCTGTGAAATGCACGTTATCGGCAAGATGAAGAATCATATCTTCAAAATGCCGCAGCCGGGCAGCGTGGTGGCCTCTGTCAGCCCGGACGAGCTGATGAAGACCCTGCCGAAACGCAAAGGCGCCTGATTAGCCCAGGTGGCTTGCCGGTTTGCGCGAGTATTGTAAGTAATGGTGCTCGCGTAAACCTTCCGCTGACTCTTCAGCCGCGGCGCGCAGCTCGTCGCTGTCCGCTTCATGACGCAGCTGCTGTCCGACGTTCTTCACCCAAAAAAATTCATGTCCTTTGTGGCCTGCCATCAGCTGACCGGAAAAAAGCGCGCAGGTCAGCATCACTATCGATAACGTTTTTGTAAACATTCTGCCACCACCCGGTTACGTTGAGCGGCTATCATGCCGATAGTTTAGTTGGGTTATTATTCGACTTTTAAAGACGCGAAAAGGTTTTGTCAGTTTATGTCGATGATGGGGGCCGCTAGCCTGTATTTTGCACGGACGGTTCCCTCTCCCTTGAGGGAGAGGGTTAGGGTGAGGGGGAACATACGGCTCCGGAGGTGGTTCCGTTCACCTCACGTGTAGTGCTTCTCTGTCACACCCGCACCGGTGAACGTGCCAGGGGGGCCGCCGCCGCCCCCCTGGCGACCCCGGCTCCCGGCCAGGAAAATCGCCGCTTCGCGGTGCCTTCGGCTTATTCCCTCCGGCTATCGGGTCGGGCGTGATCCTACATCCATGTAGGTCACGCCCTCTCGGCGCATCCCTGCGCCTCGCCCCGGCCTGCGGTCAACGCCTCAGCGATTTTCAGCCGGACCAGGGAACCGCTGTAAGTTATTTATTTTCCAGTGATTAATTTATGGCTTTAGAGCATAAAATTACTGGGGTGTTAGTGCGCCTTAAACCCCGCCGCCGTCATCAACAGGCGGAAGAACATCCCCACCAGCGCCAGCGCCAGCACACTGCCTCCCCAGATGATGACCATCCACAGCAGGCGTTTCCATACAGGTTGTTGCATCAGTGATAGCCCTCCCCAGGCTGAACTTTGCCGCGAAAAACGTAATAGCTCCAGAAAGTGTAGACAAGAATGATGGGGATAATCAGCAGCGCCCCCACCAGCATAAAGCCCTGGCTCTGGGGCGGGGCGGCGGCCTGCCACAGGGTAATGGAGGGCGGAATAAGATGCGGCCAGATGCTGATCCCAAGCCCGGAAAAGCCGAGAAACACCAGCCCCAGGGTCAGGACGAAGGGCAGGTTATGGTGGTGCGGGTTATTCAGGCTGCGCCATTGCCACAGGCCCAACACCGCCACCAGTACCGGAACCGGCAGCAGGAAGAAGAGGTTCGGCAGGCTAAACCAGCGGGCGGCGATGGCCTTGTGCGCCAGAGGGGTCCAGATGCTGATGATAATAATCACCGCCAGCAGCGCCAGCAGCAGCCGTTTCGCCAGCTGACGCATCCGCCCCTGCAGCGGGTTCTCGCTCTTCATCACCAGCCAGCTGGCGCCCAGCAGGGCGTAGGCGATCACCAGCCCCAGGCCGCAGAAGAGGGTGAAAGGGGTAAACCAGTCGAAGGGGCCGCCGCTGTAGGCGCGGCCGGTCACGGCAAAACCGTTAATCACCGCCCCGACCACCATGCCCTGGGTAAAGGTGGCGAGCAGCGAGCCGCCCACAAAGGCCTTATCCCAGAACGGACGGTGCGCCGGGGTGGCTTTAAAGCGAAACTCAAAGGCCACGCCGCGAAAAATCAGGCCGATTAGCATCAGCGTCAGCGGGATGGTCAGCGCATCGATTATTACCGCGTAGGCCAGCGGAAAAGCACCAAACAGCGCCGCGCCGCCGAGCACCAGCCAGGTTTCATTCCCGTCCCACACCGGGGCAACGCTGTTCACCATCACGTCGCGATCCTGCGGGTCACGCACGGCCGGAAAGAGAATGCCAATACCGAGATCAAAACCGTCCATCACGATATACATCAGGGTGGCAAAGACGATAATCACAAACCAGATCAGGGAGAGATCGATACCCATTATGGCGTCTCCTTGCTTGCAAATTCAGTATCCGCCGCCGAGAGGGGACGGGCCGGGCGACCGTCGGTCTCATCGGGGAAGCTTTCATCCTCCTGCGGCCCGGTTTTAATCAGGCGCACCATGTAGCTGTAACCCACGCCAAAGACCGAGGTATAGACCAGGATAAAGCCCAGCAGGCTGACGCTCATATGCAGGTCACCATGGGCGGAGACCGCCTCGCTGGTGCGTTGTAAGCCATATACCACCCACGGCTGACGCCCCACTTCGGTGGTTACCCAGCCCGCCAGAATGGCGATCAGTCCCGCAGGCCCCATCAGTAGCGCAAACCACAAAAAAGGCCGCGAGCTGTAGAGCCGCTGCCGGTAGCGCAGCCACACGGCCACGACGCCCAGCAGCAGCATCAGCATGCCCAGCCCGGCCATAATGCGAAACGACCAGAACACGATGGTGGAGTTAGGCCGATCCGCTTTTGGGAATTCCTTCAGAGCCGGGACCTGTTTATCCAGGCTATGGGTGAGGATCAGGCTACCCAGCGCCGGGATCTCCAGCCCGTATTTTGTGCGCTCCGCCTCCATATCCGGCAGGCCGAACAGCAGCAGCGGGGTGGGCTCGCCCGGCGGGTTTTCCCAGTGCCCTTCGATGGCGGCGATTTTCGCCGGCTGGTGCTCCAGGGTATTAAGCCCGTGCATATCGCCCACCATCGCCTGGATGGGGGCGACAATAAGCGTCATCCACAGCGCCATGGAGAACATCCTGCGGATTGCCTGCGTGCTGTTGCCACGCAGCAGATGCCAGGCCGCCGAGGCGCCGACAAACAGCGCGCTGCTTAAAAACGCGGCAATGGACATATGCAGCAGGCGGTGGGGGAAGGAGGGGTTAAATACCACCGCGAACCAGTCTACCGGCACCACCACGCCGTTGACGATCTCATAGCCCTGCGGCGTCTGCATCCAGCTGTTGGAGGCGAGGATCCAGAAGGTCGAAATTAGCGTGCCCAACGCCACCATGCAGGTGGCAAAAAAGTGCAGGCCGGGCCCGACCTTCATCCAGCCAAACAGCATCACCCCCAGGAATCCCGCTTCCAGGAAGAAGGCGGTCAATACCTCGTAGGTCAGCAGCGGGCCGGTAATGCTGCCGGCGAACTGAGAGAAACCGCTCCAGTTGGTGCCAAACTGGTAAGCCATCACCAGCCCGGAGACCACTCCCATCCCAAAGTTGACGGCGAAAATTTTCGACCAGAAATGGTACAGCGAACGCCAGACCGGGTTTCTGGTTTTTAACCATAACCCTTCCAGTACCGCCAGATAGCTGGCGAGGCCGATGGTGATCGCCGGGAAAATAATGTGGAAGGAGACCGTAAACGCAAACTGGATCCTTGCCAGGTGAAACGCATCAAAACCAAACATGCACAACCTCAAAGTCAATCGTTGTGGCAACAGGTTACCGATGGCGGGCGAAGAGTATCAGAGACAGAAAGGGGGAATTTAGGTATAACAGTTTATGAAATTTTGCGTTATGCGGAATTTTGTTATGGTTGATGGTAACGGGGCCAGGGCCCCGTATCGTTAACTTTTGTTGCGCTTGTATGAAAAGCTTGAAACCATCCAGATTATCAATGTAGTCAGGCTAAGAGAAAAATCGACAAGGCGGTCATATAACGGGCATGCCAGACGTCCCTGTGAGAAAACCAAAATTATCGGTATAAATATCGTATAAATAAACGTCGCGCATCAGCAGGTAGACGAGATAATCATCAACCTGAAGTGCTTGAGTCTTTGTCCAAAAATACGGATATCATAAAAATACAAAAACCCGTAATAATAAGATCCAGTACAAGCAAAATCGTCATGTGAGTATTGTCCCAGCCAATTTCACTAATTTCTTTTCCATGACCATATATAAACTCATATAACTTGATCTCAGGTATCCCAATGTACAGCAGGCAGAAAATAGCACCGTAAACGGAAAAAAAGCAGTACCATAATAACACTCGCTTTAGATGTTTCATTAAAATACCTGTATCGTGCCGAATGCCCTAAGACTTGCAGTAATCATCATTGGCGCCGTTTGCAGTAGTGCGGAGCGCAAAACTAAAAAATGACATTTACTGGCAAGCGTAATACAACCATTACTTATGCCTTCATAACCAGCGGGATGAAGACGGAAGCTACCTCTGGTCATACCCTCAATCAGAGTAGTGTCATCAATATTATCGTCTTCACGGAATAAACCAAACCAAAGGTTTCGGTCTGAGCCGCTTAGCTGTGATGCAACATAATCCTTTACCGGAGACATAAAGCCTGTCGGTCTCGTAACAATGTAATATTTGCCAGGGGGGAGCGGCCCTGTATTGGGGATGGTTACTGAATCTGGGTTGTTTCTGTGTAATCCAGTATTGCCTGAGTATGCCGGAAAAAAACCAACCCCCGGGCAACTCAAGGTAGACATTTGCCCACCGTTCAAATGAAATGTGCAGCGGATCATCTTTCATTCCATGCATCGGAGAAAATGATGTTTCCGTCGCAATGCTTCCAGGTGATCCTTTCGTAACGCAGAGACACTGATTCGAGGTGATTGTGTTTTTCTGTGGAAGGATTTTTCACGTCATGCATCAGCGGGCAAACAGAAACGACCTTTACCCCCTCAAGAAGCATATTGAAATATTCCTCTTCCTGCCCGGCGTAGTTGATTCGATACCATTTGAACTCGGCCGATTTTAAGGTTTGACCGTGCGCCACGGCTTTATAAAGGTAAGGGCTAGAGGAGTCGAACTCTTTTTCAAAAACCAGGGCGCTGTGTACACGCGTTCCGGTAATCTTTCCGGTATTGCTGTCGGCGGGCAAATGCAGGCCGTGGCCGAAACCCAATATTTCAATGCTGCCTTCGCGCTCGTTTACATCGACGGAACCGCGAATAGCAGCACCACCATCATCTTTAAGCCACAGATAAGCGGGTATTGCCATGTCAAACTCCTTTTGTCAGTAATTAAAAAACAGCGGTTACTTAACATTGGATTTTCAACAAAGGCCAGGCATATCGTGCCATAGTTATTTAAGATGTTTTATTTGCTTATATGCCAAATATTAATAATTGAAGTGAATAAACGCCCCGCATAATACCACCATGCGAGACGTTTATTTATTTACGCGTCTCGCCAGCCCATCGCCGGCGCAACGTGCTTCAGGATGGACTCGATCACGTGCACGTTATAGTCCACGCCCAGCTGATTCGGTACGGTCAGCAACAGGGTATCCGCTTCGGCAATGGCTTCGTCCTGCTTCAGCTGATCGATCAGCTTATCGGGCTCGGCAGCGTAGCTGCGCCCGAAGATGGCGCGGGTCTTCTCATCCAGATAGCCAACGCTGTCGCTCTCGTTACGGCTGGAGCCGAAGTACATCCGGTCCTGCTCGTTCATCAGGGCAAAGATGCTGCGGCTTACCGAGACGCGCGGCGTGCGGGTATGTCCGGCCGCCGCCCAGGCGTCGCGGTAGGCGCGGATCTGTTTCGCCTGCTGAATGTGGAAGGGTTCGCCGGTTTCATCATCCTTCAGGGTTGAGCTTTGCAGGTTCATCCCGAGCTTTGCCGCCCATACCGCGGTGGCGTTGGAGCCCGCCCCCCACCAGATACGATCGCGAAGCCCTTCGGAATGCGGCTCCAGGCGCAGCATACCCGGCGGGTTAGGGAACATCGGCTGCGGGTTGGGTTTGGCGAAACCTTCGCCGCGCAGTACGTCGAGCAGGACTTCGGTGTGGCGTCGCGCCATATCCGACTCATTTTCGCCTTCCGCTGGCGCATAGCCAAAATAGCGCCAGCCGTCGATTACCTGTTCCGGGGAGCCGCGGCTGATGCCGAGCTGCAAACGGCCGCCGGAGATTAAATCCGCCGAGCCGGCGTCTTCCGCCATATAGAGCGGGTTCTCGTAGCGCATATCGATAACCCCGGTGCCAATCTCAATCCGGCGAGTTTTCGCGCCTACGGCGGCCAGCAGCGGGAAGGGGGAGGCGAGCTGGCGGGCAAAGTGGTGCACCCTAAAATAAGCGCCGTCCGCGCCAAGCTCTTCGGCGGCGACGGCCAGATCGATGGATTGCAGCAGGGCGTCAGCGGCGCTGCGGGTGCCGGACTGCGGCGACGGCGTCCAGTGACCAAAGGACAAAAATCCAATCTTTTTCATAACGGGTTATCCTGTTTGAAGAGGGTAAGCAGCCTGAGCTGCCTGGCATTACCTCTACTTTACGCATCGGGCGGTGAGAATAAATGCCCTTTATTTCACTAAATAATTCAAAAAAATTGAAGTAATGGACTACGCTTTATATAGCGTAGAAAAAATTACTTAAAGAAATAGCTTGCAAGCTTCCAGCAGAGATGCGTTAATGGCCCTTCGGTTTGAAATCCAAAAAAATATCGCAGCAGTATTTAAAGCATCTCTCATCACGTTGTGCCTCTCCGCAGCCTCTCCTGGGTTTTTTCTTTTACGCTCTGATTACGTTTTGTCTCAGACCACTATTGCCTTAAAGGCCCAATTGTTAATGGCGTTTTACGTCCTGGAGATTTACATGACTAACATTCATTTCCGCTGCCCGTGCTGCCACGGTTCGCAATACCGCACTTCTATGTTCGACGTGTCAGAGCGCAACCCGCTCGGTGCCAAATGCATCTTTTGCAAATCACCGATGATGACCTTCGATCACATTGCCGCTTCGCAACACGCCCAGCGCGTACCTTTCGAAGCCCGCAAATAATAACGGGGCGCGCCGTCACGCCCCTGTTCCTCTCCCCATTCCTATAACAGTTTTATAATTCTTCCCTTTTTCTCCTGCTGATATACTCTGTGCTATCGCAAGGAGAAAGTGATGAAAAAATACCAGCGCCTGGCGCAGCAAATCATTTCGCAGATTGAACTTGGCGTCTGGCAACCCGGCGACAAGCTTCCTTCGCTGCGCGAGCAGGTGGTGAGCAGCGGCATGAGTTTTATGACCGTCGGCCACGCCTACCAGATGCTGGAAAGCCAGGGGCGCATCGTTGCCCGACCTCAGTCTGGCTATTACGTCGCCGCCCGTCCCACTGGCCAGCAGCCCGCACCGCCTGCTCAGGTAATGCGCGATGAGGCGGTGGACATCAACACCTACATTTTCGACGTGCTACAGGCCAGCCGCGACGCCTCCGTAGTGCCCTTTGCCTCAGCCTTTCCCGACCCGCGCCTGTTCCCGCTTCAGCAACTCAACCGCTCGCTGGCTAACGTCAGTAAAACCGCCACCGCCATGAGCGTGATTGAAAACCTGCCACCGGGTAACAGCGATCTGCGCCACGCCATCGCCCGCCGCTATGCCCAGCAGGGGATGACCATCTCCCCGGACGAAATCGTGATCACCGCTGGGGCGCTGGAGGCGCTCAACCTGAGTCTGCAGGCGGTCACCGAGCCGGGCGACTGGGTGATCGTTGAAAACCCCTGTTTTTATGGCGCGCTGCAGGCTCTTGAACGTCTGAAACTGAAAGCGCTGTCGGTGGCCACCGACGTACGCGACGGCATCGATCTGCAGGCGCTGGAGCAGGCGCTGGAAGAGTACCCGGTAAAAGCCTGCTGGCTGATGACCAACGGCCAGAACCCGCTGGGCTTTACCCTCAGCCCGGCCAAAAAAGCGCAGCTGGTGGCGCTGCTGACCCGTTACAACGTCACGCTTATCGAGGATGACGTCTATAGCGAGCTCTATTACGGCCGGGAAAAACCGCTCCCGGCGAAGGCCTGGGATCGCAGCGACATGACCCTGCACTGCTCCTCCTTTTCAAAATGCCTGGTCGCCGGCTTTCGTATTGGCTGGGTGGCAGCAGGGAAACATGCCCGGCGCATCCAGCAGCTACAGCTGATGAGCACTCTTTCAACCAGCTCCCCTATGCAGCTGGCGCTGGTGGACTACCTGGCGACCAAACGCTACGACGCCCACCTGCGGCGCCTGCGCCGCACCCTGGCCGAGCGCAAACAGCAGGCCTGGCAGTCGCTGCTGCGCCATCTCCCTGCGGAGGTCAAAATCCACCACAGCGACAGCGGCTATTTTCTGTGGCTTGAACTGCCCGCCGGGCTGAATGCGGGCCGGCTCAGCGAGCAGGCGCTGCGCCACCACATCAGTATTGCCCCCGGCAAGATGTTCTCTACCTCCGACGCCTGGACCCCCTTTTTCCGCTTTAATACCGCTTGGGCCTGGGGCGAGCGGGAAGAGCAGGCGGTAATAACGCTTGGCACGCTCATTCGTGAAATGATGACCCGGGCGTAGCCCGCGCTCTCTTCCCGCGTTTTACTCCTGCTGACAATAACGATCCCTTATCGCTTTCCCGGCCTTTGGGAAGCGGCGTCATAGGAAATCTGCATAGCGCCGTTGCGTGCTAACCCCTTGTCTATAATCCAGTTACCGGGGAATGCGTCCTCTGTCACAACCTGATGAAATTTATACGGCGTGCCGGGTGCGCCGCAGGGGCGCGGTCTACGTTTAAGTACAGGAGATATTTTTAACGGCATGGCCGCCGCCGAATCTCATTGCGACAGGAGTAAAACGTATGAGCAAGTATTTTGCCCGTAGCAGCCTGTGTGCGCTCGGCATGACGATATTGACGGCCCAGGCAGCAGAGCCGCCCACCGCCATCGGCGAGGGAGAAGGGCAGCTGGATATTATTGCCTGGCCTGGCTATATCGAGCGCGGCCAGACCGATAAAGCCTATGACTGGGTCACCGCCTTCGAGCAGGAGAGCGGCTGTAAAGTTAACGTCAAAACCGCCGCCACCTCCGACGAAATGGTCAGCCTGATGGCAAAAGGGGGGTATGACCTGGTCACCGCCTCCGGCGACGCCTCCCTGCGGTTGATTATGGGCAAACGTGTGCAGGCCATTAACCCGGATCTAATCCCAAACTGGAAAACCATCGACCCGCGCATTGTCAAAGGGGCGTGGTTTAACGTCGGGGGCAAGGTCTACGGCACCCCCTACCAGTGGGGGCCCAACCTGCTGATGTATAACACCAAAACCTTCCCGACGCCGCCGGACAGCTGGAGCGTGATCTTTAAAGAGCAGAACCTGCCGGACGGGAAATCGAACAAAGGCCGGGTCCAGGCCTACGACGGGCCAATCTACATCGCCGATGCGGCGCTGTTCGTCAAAGCCACCCAGCCGGAGCTGGGCATTACCGACCCCTATCAGCTCACCGAAGCGCAGTACGGCGCGGTGCTGAAGGTGCTGCGCGATCAGCATGTCCTGGTTCACCGCTACTGGCACGATACCACGGTGCAGATGAGCGATTTCAAAAACGAAGGGGTCGTAGCCTCCAGCGCCTGGCCGTACCAGGCCAACGCCCTGAAGGGCGAGAACCAGCCCATCGCCACCGTCTTCCCGAAAGAGGGGGTGACGGGCTGGGCCGACACAACCATGCTCCATACGGATGCCAAACACCCCATGTGCGCCTACAAGTGGATGAACTGGTCGCTGACGCCCAAAGTGCAGGGCGATCTGGCAGCCTGGTTCGGCTCGCTGCCGGTGGTGGCAGAAGGCTGTAAAGCCAGTACGTTACTGGGGGAAAAAGGCTGCGAAACCAACGGCTACAACGCCTTCGACAAAATCCTGTTCTGGAAAACCCCTATCTCTGAAGGGGGCAAGTTCGTTCCCTACAGCCGCTGGACGCAGGATTACATCGCCATTATGGGTGGTCGTTAATCGCCCGGGAGCATCCCATGACGTACGCAGTAGAGTTTAACGACGTCTCACGCCGGTACGGAGAGGTGCGGGCGGTGGATGGCGTCACTATCGCGATCCGCGACGGGGAGTTTTTCTCGATGCTGGGGCCGTCTGGCTCCGGCAAAACCACCTGCCTGCGCCTGATCGCCGGTTTTGAACAGCTGACCGCCGGCTCCATCACTATTTTTGGCAAAGCGGCCAGCGAGCTTCCCCCCTGGGAGCGTGATGTGAATACCGTCTTTCAGGACTACGCGCTCTTTCCCCATATGTCGATCCTCGATAACGTCGCCTACGGCCTGATGGTGAAAGGGATCGATAAAAAAAACCGCCATGCCCGCGCCCGTGATGCTCTGGACAAGGTGGGCTTAAGCTTCGCCGAAGGGCGCAAACCCTCGCAGCTCTCGGGCGGCCAGCGCCAGCGGGTGGCCATCGCCCGGGCGCTGGTGAACCAGCCCAGGGTGCTGCTTCTGGACGAACCTTTGGGGGCGCTGGATCTTAAGCTGCGCGAACAGATGCAGTTCGAGCTAAAAAAGCTCCAGCAGGAGCTGGGGATCACCTTTATCTTTGTCACCCACGATCAGGGGGAGGCGCTCTCCATGTCCGATCGGGTGGCGGTATTTAACAACGGTCGCATTGAGCAGGTAGATACGCCGCGCGATCTCTATATGCGCCCGCGCACCCCGTTCGTGGCGAGCTTTGTCGGTACCTCTAACGTCTTTAACGATGCGCTGGCCCAGCGCCTCTGCGGCATGGCGGGCAGTTACTCCCTGCGCCCGGAGCATATCCGCCTCAACCAGGGCGGCGAAATCCAGGTTCAGGGCGTGGTGCAGACCGTGCAGTATCAGGGGGCCGCCACGCGCTTCGAACTGCGGCTGGCGGACGGCGCAAAGCTGCTGGTAAGCCAGGCGAACCTCAGCGATGCCGCGCTGCCGCCGGGCGTGGCGCCGGGCCAGCTGGTCACCGCCTCCTGGGCGCGGGGCGCGATGGTGCCGCTCCAGGAGGAGAGGTGAGATGGAGATGAGCCTGACAAGGTCCACATCATCACGCGGTGTTATCAGCCGTCTCTCCGCGCTCTTCTGGCGCAGGCCGACGCTGGGGCTGTTGCTACTGCTTATCGGCCCGCTGATGTGGTTTGGCATCGTCTATCTGGGATCGCTGCTTACCCTGTTGTGGCAGGGATTCTACACCTTTGACGATTTCACCATGGCGGTGACGCCGGACCTGACCCTCGCCAACCTGCAGGCGCTTTTTCACCCGGCCAACTACGACATCATCCTGCGCACCCTGGTGATGGCGATTGCGGTGACGCTGGCCAGCGCGGTGCTGGCCTTCCCGATGGCCTGGTACATGGCCCGCTATACCAGCGGCAAATGGAAAGCCTTCTTTTATATCGCCGTGATGCTGCCTATGTGGGCCAGCTATATCGTCAAGGCCTACGCCTGGACGCTGCTGCTGGCAAAGGACGGCGTCGCGCAGTGGTTCCTTAACCATATGGGGCTGGAGCCGCTGCTTACCTCGCTGCTGACCTTGCCTGCCGTGGGCGGCAATACGCTCTCCACCTCCGGGCTGGGGCGCTTTCTGGTGTTCGTCTATATCTGGCTGCCCTTTATGATCCTGCCGGTACAGGCGGCGCTGGAGCGCCTGCCGCCGTCGCTGCTGCAGGCTTCGGCGGATCTCGGTGCCCGTCCGCGCCAGACCTTCCGCTACGTGGTGCTGCCGCTGGCGATCCCCGGTATCGCCGCCGGGTCAATCTTCACCTTTTCTTTAACCCTCGGCGATTTTATCGTGCCGCAGCTGGTGGGGCCGCCGGGTTACTTTATCGGCCAGATGGTCTACTCCCAGCAGGGGGCGATTGGCAATATGCCGATGGCGGCGGCCTTTACCCTGGTGCCCATCGTACTGATCTCGCTCTGGCTGGCGTTAGTTAAGCGCCTGGGAGCCTTCGATGCACTCTGAACGCGCGCCGCTGTTCCTGAAAATTGCCACCTGGGGCGGGGTGATCTTTCTCCACTTCCCGCTGCTGATTATCGCCATCTATGCCTTTAATACCGAGGAGGCGGCCTTTAGCTTCCCGCCTCAGGGGCTAACCCTGAAGTGGTTCAGCGTGGCGGCAGCGCGGGGGGATATTCTAGACGCCGTGACGTTGTCACTTAAGATTGCCGCGCTCTCTACGGCCATCGCGCTGGTGCTGGGCACCCTGGCCGCAGCGGCGCTCTGGCGCAGCGAATTCTTCGGCAAAAACGCTATCTCGCTGCTGCTGTTATTGCCAATCGCCCTGCCGGGGATCATTACCGGCCTGGCGCTGCTTACCGCCTTTAAAACCGTCAATCTTGAGCCGGGCTTCTTCACCATTGTGGTCGGGCACGCCACCTTCTGCGTGGTGGTGGTCTTTAACAACGTGATTGCCCGCTTCCGGCGCACCTCCTGGAGTCAGGTGGAGGCGTCGATGGATTTAGGCGCCAACGGCTGGCAAACCTTCCGCTACGTGGTGCTGCCCAATCTGGGGTCGGCGCTGCTGGCGGGCGGTATGCTCGCTTTTGCGCTGTCGTTTGATGAGATTATCGTCACCACTTTTACCGCAGGGCACGAACGTACCTTACCCTTGTGGCTGCTCAACCAGCTTGGCAGGCCGCGCGACGTGCCGGTTACCAACGTGGTGGCGCTGCTGGTGATGCTGGTGACAACTCTTCCTATTCTGGGAGCCTGGTGGCTCACCCGCGACGGCGACGCTGTTGCCGGCGACGGGAAATAACCTCGATTTCAACAGGACAATGCTATGCAAACTCAACTGCTGATAAATGGTGAACTGGTCTCGGGCGAAGGCGAGAAACAGGCGGTCTACAATCCTGCCACCGGTGAGGTGCTGGTGGAGATCGTCGAAGCAAGTGCCGCCCAGGTGGATGCCGCCGTTCAGGCCGCGGACCGGGCGTTTCGCGAATGGGGCCAGACCACGCCGAAAGTCCGTGCCGAGGCGCTGTTAAAACTGGCGGACATTATTGAACAGAACGCCGACGTTTTTGCCCGGCTGGAGTCGCAGAACTGCGGTAAACCGTTGCACAGCGTGGCGGGGGATGAGATCCCGGCGGTGGCCGACGTGTTTCGCTTCTTTGCCGGGGCCGCCCGCTGCCTGAACGGGCTGGCGGCAGGGGAGTATCTTGAAGGTCACACCTCGATGATCCGCCGTGACCCGATCGGGGTGGTGGCCTCCATTGCCCCCTGGAACTATCCCCTGATGATGGCCGCCTGGAAGCTCGGCCCGGCGCTTGCCGCGGGCAACTGCGTGGTGCTTAAACCTTCAGAAATTACCCCGCTAACAGCCCTGAAGCTGGCGGAGCTGGCAAAAGATATCTTCCCGGCCGGGGTGCTGAACGTCCTTTTCGGGCGCGGCAAAACCGTAGGCGACCCGCTTACCGGGCATGACAAGGTGCGGATGGTCTCCCTGACCGGATCTATTGCCACCGGCGAGCACATCATTGGCCATACCGCCTCCTCCATTAAGCGCACCCATATGGAGCTGGGCGGTAAAGCGCCGGTGATTGTCTTTGATGATGCCGACCTGGACGCCGTTGTGGAGGGGGTACGCACCTTCGGTTTTTATAACGCCGGCCAGGACTGCACCGCCGCCTGCCGCATCTATGCCCAGCAGGGGATCTACGCCGCGCTGGTCGAAAAACTGGGCGCGGCCGTTGCCAGTATTAAGCTCGGCCCACCAGAAGATGAAACTACCGAGCTGGGGCCGCTAAGCTCGCAGGCGCATCTGGATCGGGTGGCGAAAGCCGTGGATGAAGCCAAAGCGCAGGTGCATATTCAGGTGGTGGCCGGGGGCAGCAGGCACGAGGGTAAGGGCTTCTACTTCCAGCCCACGCTGCTGGCCGGGGCGAAACAGGAAGACGCCATCGTCCAGCGGGAGGTCTTTGGCCCGGTGGTGAGCGTTACCAGCTTTAACGACGAGGCGCAGGTGGTGGAGTGGGCCAACGACTCGCCCTACGGGCTGGCGTCTTCCGTCTGGACGCAGGATGTCGGGCGGGCGCACCGCGTCAGCGCCCGGCTGCAGTATGGCTGCACCTGGGTCAATACCCACTTTATGCTGGTCAGCGAAATGCCCCACGGCGGGATGAAAATGTCCGGCTACGGCAAGGATATGTCGGTGTACGGGCTGGAAGATTATACGGTCGTCAGACATGTCATGATAAAACATTAATCCCGCAGCCGCCGGTAACCCCCGGCGGCTAAATTTATAAAGGATATTTAATATATTCTCAGAATATATCTTTTATTATTTACAAAACGACCCCTAAATTAAACTCCCGCCAGGTCGATATAACGGTAACCTCTCACTTTGCGGCGCACTATTATGCTTGCCATTAATAATAACGAGATTGCCGGGCTTTCGCTTAAATACCGGAAAAGCAACGAATCCATGCTTTCACAGGCCGTCGAACGCCTCTCGTCCGGCCTGCGGATCAACGGCGCCAAAGACGATGCCGCCGGGCAGGCGATCGTCAACCGTATGCAGTCAAACCTCAACGCGGACAGCGTGATTTCTCGCGGCATGGACGATGCTATAAGCCTGGCGCAGACCGCAGAAAGCGCGCTCGGTGAAATTGGCGACATGCTTATTCGCGCAAAAAGTCTGGCGGTTCAGGCGGCAACGGGAACGCTCTCAGAAAGCGACCGTATCAGTATTAATAATGAGTATCAGCAAATACTGGCCGGTATTACGCAAATAACTGAGGGAACGGAAATATTTGGGCAATATCCCCTCGCGACGGATAACCCGGTATTGCCGCCGCAGCTGCTTGGCGACGTGGGGCCTTTAAATACTAAATTCCCGATAATGGGTAATACCTACTCCTTTACTTCGGGGGTTGTTCCGCTGGCCTATATTCCCGCAGGTTCGACAAATCTGACTATCAGGATCAACTCCCTGGGCCTGGATGACGATCTCCAGCTCTTTACCCGGGATGGTAAACACCTGGTGGGAACACCGCTGGAAGGCGCAGACGCGGATTTCACCTGGGTGAGCCACGGGATCACCGACGGCACGCTCGCCACCGGTGCCCTTATGAACTCTGCCAACGGCTTTGCCAGCGGCGCCACCTACGATGACTCCCTGCTGCTGGAAGGGGGGCCGGTCTGGGATAACACCGGCCCGACGCTGGCCTATAACGGCATGAATATCACCTATAGCGGCGATGGCGACCGCTACGAAGACAGCACTAACGGCGGCTATAACGACGGCACCAACGGCCCGATTATGAGCGAGCGCATTACGCTGGACCAGGTGACCGAAGATCTGCTGGTGATGGTAGTGGGCAATGGCTCGTTCACCAGCGCAGTGACCTGGGGAAATCTGCCTGCGCCGACGGCGACGCCCGCCGTACCGCCTAAGCAGAGCCATCCGGTGGAGCTGGTGACCAGCGCCAACTTTGGCGAAGAGATGCAGACCATGACCATCGCGCCGACGCCTGCGGATCTCAAAACCCTTAAGCTGGAAAACACCAGTATGTCGACCCAAAGCGGGGCCAGTCAGTGTATGGGGGCATTAGATGCGGCGCTGGAAAAGGTGAGTGGCTATCGCAGCCAGTACGGGGCGACGATTAATAGCGTCGAGTCGCACAAGGCGGTGCTGTCACAGCAGAACATTGCCCTGCAGGCCAGCCGCAGCCGCATTCAGGACGCGGACTATGCCGCTGAAGCCAGCCGCCTGGCCCGGGCGCAAATTCTGGAGCAGGGGCAGTCTGCGGCGCTGAAAATTGCCAATCAGGCGCCGCAGAGGGTGCTGGATCTGCTGAAATAAAGTTACCAGCCGCAGACGCTATGCTCGTTTTCAGTGTCATAAGCGCGCACGGTGTTCACCAGATCTTTCACCACGTCGGCGGCGACGTCGGGCAGCAGCAGCTCCATTGGGGTTTCGGTTTCATAATCCACCGATACCCCGTTGCTGTTATTGGTCACGGTGACCGTATAAGTTGCCTTGCCCATCGTCTTACTCCTTATGGGTATTAACGACTTTCCCCAGGCCTGCGCCTTCAAGCGTTGCGTCGGGAGCGGCAAAAAAGTCGATATTAAAATAGGTATCTTCCGTCAGCAGTTCGATGCGATGCCATTTTTGCGGCGGGGAGATACCAAAGCTGCCGGCTTCGATTACCAGCTCCAGATCCGGCTCTGTGGCATCACCATCGGCAAAGCCAAAATAGCGCACCGCGCCCTGCATCACCGACAGGCGGCCATAGACGTTGGCTTTGGTGTTGTGATGGGTGAAGAGCGCTTTTGGTGCGGTTTCACGGTTCCAGAAGGGGGTAGAGCGGGTATGAACATAATTTTCAGGAATACGTAGCATGGTCGGTTCCTTATAGCGCAGTGCGCTCAGTATGATTTCAGGATCTCGGGCTCAACGAAAAAATCGATATTAAACAGCGTGTCATCACTCATCACCTCGATGTGATGCCAGCGTTCCGGCGGAAATACGCCAAAATGCCCCGCTTCGATGATGAGAACGCCGTCGGGCTCGGGGCTGGTCTCATCAGCATAGCCGAGCCAGATAACTGTGCCCTGCATAACGCTAAGGCGAGGATAGACGCCGGGTTGGGTGCCTTTATCAAGGTGGCGCTGAAACAGGCCAGCAGGGGCGGTCATTCTGTTCCAGATCGGGGTGGAGCGGGTATGAATACAACTCTGCGGAATACGAAGCATTTTTCCTCCCTTTTTAGCCTGCAACCATTAAAGCACCTCAGGGACAGGATTATTGTGCGTAAATTGCATTTCAAATGCAACTTTAAACGCACTGGCAGGAGTGGTCTATACTTAGCTGTTCCGAAGGCCAACAAGGAGATATTTATGAACTATGTAGAGAAAGATGATCCACGTGAAGCGCCGGAATCAGGTGACAAAAAGCCGCAACCGGCGAAGAAGTAACACCACAAAGGTCGCTCAGGCGACCTTTTTTATGTACAAAATGCTACCCAGTTGTTATTAACCTTATGAAATAAGTGGATATCTTGTAACAAAATACTTGATCTGTATCACTATATGACGCATATTGCGCCCGGTTATTTTATAAGCGGAGTGAGCGCAATGACGTTGTATCAGAAAATGTTGGTGTTTTACGCAATCATGGCGACGCTCTGCGCCCTTATTACCTGGTTCCTCTCTAAAGATCGTAAACGCATTCGCTTTCTGAGCGCCTTTCTGGTGGGCTCAACCTGGCCGATGAGTTTCCCGGTGGCGCTGCTGATTTCGTTATTTTGACTCCCGCTGCCGATGGGCGTCTCAACCCTCCGGACGGTAAACCCAGGCATTATCCCGGTACATGGCAGGTGGTGTGGTAATAGGTACCGGCTGGCACTTTGATGGGGAAAATGTGGCAGGTTTTGACGTAGTCAGCAGGCTCCCCCTTGTACACATAAGCCGTCAGATGCTCCTTTTCCGGGAATGGCGTAACGCCGCCCCGGTGCCAAAACGACGCTTTAAGATAGAGATGGGTGTCGTAGATGCTGTGGTAGCCATGGCGGATCGCATCTGACGAAGAGGCGGCGAGCGCGGCGTATACCGGGGTTCGCGAGGTATCGTTGGATGTTAATACTAATTGTTGCTGGGTAATGGCTACCCATGTTGTACAGCCCGGATTGGTACAGACGAACGTTGCTGCAAATCCCGGGGGCGTACCGGCAAGAAAGCCTATTCCTGAAAGTAAAAGAGCTAAAGCTAATTTATATTTACTCATTACATCTTGTCCTTAAAACTTTTATATCTTCATTTTAATATGCAAGCGTATTATTTACTGAATAACGGATGCGCGAAAAGTACGCCAGCAATGGCGTGGATTATAAAAACGACCTTATAAAATTAATAAGATGCGAAGAGGGTAATCCTTAATTATCCAGCCACAGGCTTTGCTGTCGTGGGATTAGGACAGGGGTTTGTCAAAAACTTATGCATTAACAAACAGATAGTCATCAAATTCATAATTTAAATCTTTAGTTTTATCGCTGCTCCTGATTTTCTGCCCGCTAAGATGAGGCTTACTACCGCCGCTTTCTGTGATCTCTGTCGCTTTCAGGGTACTCTTTTTATTAATAGTGATCTCAGTGGCGGCATAAATATAAAATTTAATTACGATGCTGTTGAAGTATTCTTATTAATTATTGTAATAATCGCGCTGTTATAAAAATGATTAACGGTAAGAAAATAGAGATTTCCCTCTAAGAAAAGTACCCGGATTTATCCTTTCTGAAGGCCGCTTCCAGTTTTGTCTTTCGGCAATAGCATTTCTTTTGCGATAACTGTATAAATACACAGCCATCAGAAAAGGAGTGCTTATGAACAGCTTTTATTCGCAGCAGGCCTGCTGCACGGTGCGCTGGCTGGATCTGCCCGGCCATGGGGAACCGCTGGTGTTTATCCACGGTCTCGGCTGCGCCTCATCTTATGAATATCCCCGTATTGTCTGCGACCCGGCATTCGGTGCCCGCCGGGCGATCCTGATCGACCTTCCCGGCAGCGGCTACAGTGATAAACCCACCGCTTATGGCTATCACACCAGCGCCCAGGCACGGGTGGTCATCGAGCTTCTGCAACACCTCAACGTTGATACCTTCTGGCTATACGGGCACAGCATGGGCGGCAGCATCGCTATCGAAGCCGCAGCGCTTGGCGGCAAACGTGTCCTCGGGCTGATGGTCTCGGAACCCAATTTCAGTGCCGGGGGCGGGCAGTTCAGCCGGGGAATTGCTGCCCAAACGGAAGCAGAGTTTATCCGCACGGGCTATCCGGCAATGCTGGAAGCCGAAACCTCCGGCTGGAAAGGGAGCCTTTCTAGCAATGCCCCCTGGGCAGTATGGCGGGGCGCCGCCAGCCTGGTGAAGGGCGTTTCGCCCGCCTGGGGCGACATTTTCATTAACCTGGCTGTCCCGACCTGGCTGATTTTTGGCGAGCTTTCGCTGCCGGATGCGGACGAGGCGGCCATGCGCCAGCAGGGGGTAGCGGTAAAGATCCTCCCCGGCGCCGGACATTCCATGTCGCTGGAGAACCCCTCCGGGCTGGCGAAAATCCTCGCGGAATGCATGGGCTAAAAAAGGCCCGCCTGAGCGCGGGCCGCAAGGGTTACGGCAGCAGGCTCTTCAACTGCTGGCGGGCAGCGGGAGAGATATCGTGCGGATGCTGGTACCCGATATTCTCACAGGCCTGGGTATAGAGCGCGACCAGCCAGTCGTATACGTAGGCGGTGGCCGCGTGTACCGGCTGCTCCCCGAGCCGGGTCAGGCGCGGGGCGCTGCTGACCACCGTCGGGGTAACAAAGATCGGCTGCCCTTTGCGGATGCGGCTTGCCGGGCGCGATGAGGCAGGCGTCTGGGCGTAGCCGACCCAGCCGACAAAGTTGCCGAGCGCAGCGTGCAGCTGGGCGGCGCAGCTCTTGTCGGTATCAACGATCTTTTTCAGCGCTCCCGGCAGGTTCAGGCGGTAGCTGCTGGCGATCAGCACGTCGGCAATATGTTGCAACACCGCGCTTTCCAGCCCCAGTCGGCTGGCGGTGCCCTCGTCGCGGCTCCACTGGCGCAGGTGGTTAACCCAGATGCTGTGGGCCTGTCGGGCTTTATCTTTCGGCTGCCAGCTCTCGTGGCTCTCCTGCGCGCCGTCGGCAAAGAGATCGATGGCGTCGGTAAAGAGGCCGTTGACCTGCTCTTCGCGCGGCTGCTGTACGTTGAGCAGGGTTTCGAAGGCGCTTAACGGCGGCAACAGTCCTTCCAGCAGCTCGCCGTGGCGGGCGGCGCTCCCCTGCAGGGCGCGTACCGTTGCCTCGGCGGTGGTACGCTGCGCATCGGGATCCTGATTCAGCGGGGCAAGATAGCCCGCCATCAGCCTGTGCAGTTCCCGCCCAAGCCTGGCCTGCAGCGCCTGCAAGCGATGCTGGCGCAGCCCGGCGAGCGTTGCCTGGGAGAGCCACTCGATAACGCGCTGCATGCTGCTGCTGTCCAGCGCCTGCAGGGTGCCCCAGTGCTGGCCCGGTTTGCCCAGCAGCTGCTGCACCGCCTCATCGAGATTAGCGCGGGTGGTAAAACGGGCGTCGTGCGGGGTGATCGCCCACACCACGCCCGGCAGGGCGGCATCTTCTCCCGGCTGGGTGTCATGTACCCAGTTCAGCAGCGCTCTGGCGGTGCTGGCGGTCTGGTCGTGCTGCCCGGTGGCGTTACAGATAACCAGCACGTCCGGCTGAAGCTGCTGGCGATAGTGTTCCAGCAGCCAGCGGCGCTTCGCCTGGGCCAGCGGCGCTTCGGGCTGAACCGAAGGGGCAGGAATATCAATGATCGCCACCTGGTCCAGCGCGGCGCTCTCGACCGGCAGCTCCAGCTCGCGGGTGAGCAGGGCGAGCAGATCCAGCGGAATGCTGATGGCGTTAAGCAGTTCGCCGTTCAGCACCGGATGCAGCACCGCCTGCTGAACGTCCGGCTGGGTGATATCGCAGCAGGTCAGAAAACCTTCCGTGGGCAGGCCGAAGTTGTCTACCAGCAGGCTCACCGGCGCGGCCAGTTCGCTGGCGTGGCTGGTCTGGTGCAGAATATGCGCCAGGGCGAGCCACTCCTCGGTCAGCTCCTGCTGTTCGCCCCAGAGCAGCGACCAGACGCTGGCGCGGGTGCTGAGATCCAGAGACGGCAGCAGCAGCGCGAACTGATGCCACAGAGCATCGTCCATCTGCCGGGCAGCGGCAGGAACGTGCTCCTGCCAGTAACGGGCGATGGCCCCGACATCTGCGGCGGTGATCCCCGGCACCGACTGGGGCTGGCGCAGCGCGCGCCACTTCTCCAGCCGCGCTTCGATCACCGCTTTGTCCACTGCCGGCACCGTGGCGCGGTTAATAAACAGCTGTACCAGCTCGGCCTCGGTCACCAGGCGCAGGCGCAGGGGAAAGGCGTCGTCGGCGGGCTCGTCGGCTGCCGGGGTAAAGCGGACTGCCATATTGGTCAGGGCGTGTCCGGGGTTAATATGGGCGAAATAGTCAAAAGTCCGCGCGCCGAGGGTAACGTTCATCCGCCCGTTTCCGCTGCCGCAGAGGGTCGCCAGCAGGTGGGCTTTCGCCGCCTGGGCGTGGCCGTACAGGCCAATACTGCTTGTGGCTTTCAGGGCGCGTTCAATGGCGCTTTCCCGGGCCTGCATTATTGCCAGCCGCGCCAGCAGGGCGTCGGCGTCGTTATCCAGAACCGGAGCCTGCTGGCGGGTTTCGGCGATCCAGCTCGTTAATGCCTGTGTAGTGGTTGCACTCATTTCAGGTATACGCTCCCGCTGTCGATCCAGTAGTGGCTGCCGCTATGACGGCGATCGGCCAGGGTATTCAGTTTAAAGGTCAGGGCATCGGCCGGAACCGGGGTGCCGTCCTGCAGCCAGGCATCGCTCAGCTCCAGGGCTTCCGGTCCTTCGTGTCGGCTACCGCCGCAGAGCTGCAGGCGCACGTTCAGCACGCCGTCGCCCGCTATCGATTTCGCCAGCTCCGGCGAGTTGATGCTCAGGGTGTAAAGCGGGGTGGCGGGCCAGCGGGCGTTTGCCAGCTGGCGGAAGCCGAGCGTCACGTTGCCGCGTAGCGGGAAGTGCAGCCGTGCATCCAGCTTCGCGCCGGGCTTATCGAGGTCGATATCCTGATACCAGACGTTCTCCTCCCGCAGGGTGTTCACGGTGTTATCCAGCACCCCGAGGTAGCGCACCGTGGAGTAGGCCCCGATATCCGCCGCCTTGAAGTTAAAGCGCGGCAGGCGCAGGTCCAGCGCCAGGCTACAGAGCATCGCCCCTACCGCCGCGGTGGATTTCGGGTTACCGATGCGCCCCTGCTGGCTGAAGGGGTACCACTCGTGCACCCGGTATTTATCCAGCCACACCATGCGGCTGACCGGCACCGGCTGCAGATGGCGGATCAGCGCCTGGACGCCTGGCAAACAGCCCGGACGGCCGGTGATCAGCAGAATATCGCAGGCGTAGTGGGAGATAGCTTCGCAGACCGCGTGCAGCGGTGCCGCCAGGCTAAAGTGGCCGGCCAGCATCGCCTCCTGCATTTCGCGGAAATTAACGTGCAGCGGCACGGCGAAGAGCTCAAAAGGCGGCGAGCCCGCGGGCAGGGCATGATCAATGGCCTGCTGCAGGTAGTTCATCACGTTGCGCGTGGGCTTGTTGGCCAGCAGATCGCCAAAGGTGGCGTGCAGGCCATCAAGGGGATCGTCGATATCGCTGGCCTCCCAGGCGCCAAGAATGGCGTGGCCGATGGGCATAAAGAGCTGCAGGGCGGTTTGCTGGCGCAGTACCGCCTGGGTGTCGATGCGCCCGGAGTCGCCGAACAGCGAGGCCATCAGCAGCGAGGCGTCGGCAATTCCCGATTTTTGCAGATGGGTTTGCAGGGCGGGCAGCACGTAGCGCTGGATCACATCCAGCAGGGTGTCATCCCCGGCCACCTTAAAACCTTCGCGGAACAGCAGCTGCGGGGTAATTTTGACATTGCTGCCCGAGCCGTCGTCCAGCTGATAGTGGGTGATGGCCATATCGGTGGTGCCGCCGCCGATATCCACGGAGGCGACGCGCAGGGCGCGCCCGGGGGCTGAGCCTGGCTCCGGCTCGCGGTCCGGGCGGGCAAGAGCGGCAAAGAAGGCTTCGGTCTGGCCGCCGTAATGGGAGATGGCTTCGTTATAGAGCCATACCAGCTGGCCGCAGCTTGCTTCGTCCCACTCCATCTGGATCGTCGGCACCGGCACCACGCTCTTCTCCTGCTGTTTGCGGCTGGAGAAGTCGTCATCCTGCGGATGCCAGCCCATCGCTTTCCAGACGATGGCGATCGCCTCGAACATCCGGCGGCGGAAGATCTCGCGCTCCTGCTTCGGCATCGCTGAGGGCAGGGTGAGGATCAGGCTGCGCAACTGGCGCGGCGAGGCCGGGAAGCCCAGACGCAGGCGGGTGGCGACGCTGTTGATCTGCCCCAGCGCCTGCGCCAGCAGCTCGCAGAGCATATGGGTCATCAGGGTGCTGCGGCTGTACTGGGGTGAGAAGACCGGCAGGCGTTCATCCTGTGGCAAGGTAAACAGCGGCTGCCCGTCGTCGTTCATCAGGTTCATCAGCGGGAAGGCGGTCGCCAGAGGTTCACGCTGGGTTTTGGCATTCATCTGGCTAAAGCGCCAGTCCTGCACTACCGGGGTTTCATCCCACAGATAGCGGCGCGGGCTGGAGATACCGCTGTTGCCCTCGGTGCCAAGGCGCCGGGTCGCCAGCTTGCGCGCCTCGTCGCCCACGCGCACGATAGATGGCCAGACGAAGGCATCTTCGCGCCCGCTCTCCACCGAAAAGTGCTGCTTGCCGAAGCGGGCTTCGGAAAACTCCAGCCGGCTGGTAAACAGCGGCTCGTTGAGGAACTGCGGCTCGCTTAAGGATCGCACCTGTAGCTCGGCGGTCTGGCGCAAGCCGTCGTTGGCATCCCCGTGATCTTCGATGATCACCCCGCAGGTATGGGTATTGCCCACGTCGAGGATCAGATCCACCGGAATAGCCGGGGTGCTAAGGGTGTGGGTGACGAATTTTACTTCCGGCACCCTGAGCTGCTCGCCCAGCATCGCCAGAATGTTCAGCCAGTGCGCCTGGTATTCAAAGTTACGCATCGCCTGCTGCAGGTCGCGGTCGGCACGGCTCTCTACCCCCGTGGCGTACTGGGTAAAGGCCTCGCGCAGCCAGCCGTCGATCCAGGTCTGGTCGAGGAAGTCGGCCACTTCGTCATCGCGCCAGGCCAGCGCAAAGCGGGTGCCGTTCAGAATATCGTTTTCGACCGGCGACAGCGGGGAGGTGGCGTGCGGGGCGATCTGGCTATCGAGTGCCAGGGTCACCCGATGGGTATTGCCGGCGCTGTCCGGGCTCTCCAGGCGGCGCACCTGCACCCGCGCCCAGTTATCCGGGCCTTCAACGAAGGTACGTGGCGGGTTAAAGCGCAGGAAGGGCACCGGCAGCCAGACGCCGTCCAGCACCGTCAGCGAGTGGGCAAGGGCGATGGTGCTTTCAGGCTTAACCACTTCCGGCTGACCGCCGCCGCTGGCGGGCAGGGTGTAGCGGCCATTTACCAGATCCCAGTTCAGGCGCAGCAGGGGGCCGTTGGCGGTTTTACGTACGAAGCGGCCATAGCGGGCCGATTCCTGCGGGGTCAGGCCAAAATCAAGAAACTGTACGCCGCTGTTCGCAATCAGCGTCACGCTCTGTTTGTAGTCGCAAAGATTAACCAGCATGAAATCACGCACCTGCTTTTCTGAATGTCAATGGAACCACGGTTTTGGCGTCGTAGCGCGCGGTGCACTCCGCCACATCGTTCACCCCGGCTTTACAGGCGATCTCCGGCATTGGATAGCGCGAGCCGTCGGTGCAGCGAGCGTTGCCCCGGGTTTTGATCAGCAGCTCGCCGTTGCTGTGCAGGCCGGAGAAGACCTCGGTGCGGCAGACGATGTTGTCGCCGTGTACCACCCGGGCGCTGCCTTTATTGTTCTGGATCTGGTAGCGCAGCGACGGCGGTTTGCCGGTGATGGGATCTTTTACGTCCAGCATTACGCGCCAGCTGCCGTTCAGGAAGCGGGTCGATCCGGCCTTCACCTGGCCGGCTTCCATCACCATTGCCTCTTTCGGGATGGCGGCAATCACCACGGGTTCGGCGGCAGGGGCCGGTTCCGGCTCGGCTACCTTCACCGCAGCCACTTCAGCCTGATGCAGAGGTAGCGTCAGGGGCAGAGGCTTAACGGCCGCGACCGGTTTGGGGGCAATGGCAACGGCGGCAGCCGGCGCGGGCTGCGGCTGTTCCGCCTGGGGGGCCTTGCCTGGCCACAGCAGCGGCGCGGCAACGGCGGCCACTACCACGGCAGCTACCGGCAGGGGCCAAAGGGGGAAGCGGCGTTTTTTCACTGCCACCGGCGCGGGCTCGGCCTCTTCAGGGAGAGTCACCGGAAGCGGCTCGGCGGTATAGAGCTCGTCTGGCGTGATCTTCACCAGCGACGGAGGGGCAATCAGGGGCTCGTCGGCTTTTTCAAAAATGATTTCCGGGGCAGGTTCCGGCTCCGGTTCTTCGACGGGGGCGGGGATCTCCACCGGGCGCAGGGATTCACGCAGGCAGTCGAGCACGTCCTCCCGGGCGCTTTCGTTGAGATTTACAAAGCCCCAGAAGGTGAGGACCGGTTTGCCCTCGACCAGGTAGATAAAGTTCTCGCCTGGGAACTGAAACGCTTTGGCGAGCAGCGAGCCAAAAAGCTGTTGCGCCGTTTTCGGCGACTGAAGGGATTTTTTACTCAGGGAGGTGACGCTTGCCAGCGTGCTTTCCAGCAGGCGCAGGGCACGATAGCGGGCATCTTCATCGGCGGCTTTCCAGCTGCTGACCTCGCCCTCAATGGGGGCGTACCAGTCCACCCGGTCGCCCTCGTCGTTCACCTGCGGGATCGCCAGACAATCGACGAGAGACTGCTGTTTGCGCAGGCGCAGCGCTTCGCGAATTTGCAGGGCTGATTCAAAAACGGCCTGCCCGCCGCCGCCAACGGCCTGAAAATCATCAAGTTTGCCGCTACGTAAAAGTGTTTTTGCCACGATTGGATCCCATAGACTTCTTCACGCGTTTACTTTACGGAATCTGTCTGCAAGCAAACGGCAGAAGAGACGGCAAAAGGGGCGATTTCTTACGCCATTGAGTGAAGGGAAAGTACTTGACCTGCAATGGCACTTAAAGCAAATCTGCCTTTGGCGGCTGGCGGGAAAAGCAGCGAAAATAACTGCTTTAGAATAACCTGATAGTGTTTCGTTATTTGCCAGCCCGATTACGCTGTGCTGTTATTACGGTTCTTTATAATAAATCCGAAAAGGGTAATAACGATGTCTACAGGGAAAACACTCCTCGCGCTGGCATTAAGCGCGCTGTTGCCGGCAGGTGCGGCCTGGGCCGCGAATAACGATACGATTATTTACTGTTCCGAGGCGTCGCCTGAGTCTTTTAACCCGCAGATCGCCAGCTCAGGCCCCAGCTTTGTTGCCAGCTCGCAGGTGCTGTATAACCGGCTCATCAACTTCGACCCGGTAAAAAATACCCCGGTGCCGTCGCTGGCCGAATCCTGGACCATCTCCCCGGACGGTAAGACATATACGTTCGCCCTGCGCAAAGGGGTGAAGTTCAACAGCAATAAATTCTTTAAACCCACCCGCGATTTTAATGCCGATGACGTTATTTTCTCGGTGATGCGTCAGAAAGACCCTAAGCATCCGTACCACAACGTTTCGCAGGGCAATTACGAATACTTTAACGACGTCGGGCTGGATAAGCTGATTCAGGACGTGAAGAAGGTTGATGATTACCACGTCCAGTTTACCCTGAGCGAGCCGAACGCCGCTTTCCTGGCCGACTGGGGGATGGACTTCGCCTCTATTCTGTCGGCGGAATATGGCGACGCGATGCTTAAAAAAGGGACGCCGGAAAACGTCGATACCTGGCCGATTGGCACCGGGCCGTACGTGTTGCAGCAGTACAAGGTCGACTCCCTGATCCGCTACGTTGCCAATCCCAACTACTGGGACGGCGAAGTGCCGACCAAACACCTGATCTTCTCCATTACGCCGAACGTGGAGACCCGTCTGGCGAAGCTGCAAACTAACGAGTGCCAGATTATCCCTGCGCCGTCGCCGGTTCAGTTCGACGTGATTAAAAAGAACAAGGATCTGACCCTGCACAGCATCGATGCGCTGAACGTGGGCTATCTGGCGTTCAACACCGAGAAGAAACCCTTTGATAACGTGCTGGTGCGCCAGGCGCTAAACTACGCCACCGACAAAGAAGCCATCGTTAACGCGGTCTTTATGGGCTCCGGCACGGTGGCAAAATCGCCCATCCCGCCAAATATGCTGGGCTTTAATAAAGATCTGAAAGATTACGGCTACGATCCCGAGAAGGCGAAGGCATTGCTGAAGCAGGCCGGGCTGGAGCAGGGCGCCGAAGTCACCCTCTGGTCGATGCCGGTGCAGCGCCCCTATAACCCGAACTCGCGCCGCATCGCTGAGATGATCCAGAGCGACTGGGCGAAGGTGGGCGTGAAGGCGAAGATTGTCTCCTACGAGTGGGGCGAATATCTCTCCGGCATGCGTAAAGGCGAACACGACAGCGCCCTGTTTGGCTGGATGTCGGACAACGGCGATCCGGATAACTTTGCCGACGTGCTGCTGGGATGCGACAGCATCAAAACCGGCTCAAACGCTGCCCGCTGGTGCGATAAGGGGTATGATGAGCTGGTTACCAAAGCGAAGCTGACCAGCGACCCGGCCGCCCGCGCGAAGCTGTACGGCCAGGCGCAGGAGATTTTCTATCAGCAGGCGCCGTGGATCGCCCTGGCGAACGGCAAAACCTTCTTTGCCACCCGCAGCAACGTCAGCGGCTACAGCGTGAGCCTGATGGGCAGCGATTTCTCGAAAGCGAAGTTGAATTAATGTGACGCCCTCTCCCGGCGGAGGGGGCAACCCTGGAGGAGCTATGTCACACCTGGACGAGGTTATTTCCCGCGTGGACGCCACTATTGCCGAAAGCGTGATCGCCCATATGAACGAACTGCTGATTGCACTCAGCGATGACCCGGATCTGAGCCGGGAAGATCGCTACACCCAGCAGCAGCGTCTGCGCACCGCTATTGCGCATCACGGCAAACAGCATAAAGAGGAGATGGAGGCTCGCCACGAGCACCTCACCCGGGGCGGCACCATCCTGTAATTCAGAACTGGCGTCGGGCTACCAGCCAGGCGCCGATCACCAGCATCACCGCCCCGCAGGTCGGGCCGATCAAGGCCCGTAGCGGAATGCCCTGGCTGCGCACCACGTCCATCACCAGCCCACCGATAAGCTGGCTGGCAACCAGCACCGCGATGGTGGTGGCTGCTCCCACGTACTGATAACCGCTAATGCTGGCAAAGACAAAAAACGAGCCCAGCAGCCCGGGAATTAAGGTCCACCAGCGCACCGTGTGCACCAGCTCGCTAAACCCGGCCACCCCGTTTTTAATCAGCAATATCGAGACGAACAGCACTATCCCGACCAGCGAATTGAGCAGCATGGCGATAAGAATAGTGGAGGAGCTCTGGGTAATGCGCACCATCAGGGTGTTCTGCACTACCAGCCCGATGCCGGCGGCCACCAGGAACGCCAGGGTCAGGGACTGGTTCATCCGATGGCGTCCGGATCGCTGCGCTCGTCCAGCTGGAGCTGCATAAAAGTAAGATCCAGCCAGCGGCCAAACTTGGTGCCAACCTGCGGCATCTGCCCGGTCGTGACAAACCCTAAGGTCTCATGCAGGTGGATGGAGCCGTGATTCTGCGCTTCGATCCCCGCCACCATCACGTGCTTGCCGATGGTGCGCGCCTCGATAATCAACTGCTGCATCAGCGCCCGGCCCAGCCCTTTGCCCTGGTGATCCGGATGGACATAAACCGAGTGCTCTACCGTATGGCGAAAACCGTCGAAGGCGCGCCAGTCGCCGAAGGAGGCATAGCCGGTGACCACGCCGTCTTCTTCGCTTACCAGCACCGGATAGCCCACCAGGGTGCGGGCTTCAAACCAGGCGATACGGTTGTCGGTATCAACGGTGGTGTCGTTCCAGATGGCGGCGGTATGCAGCACCGCGTGGTTATAGATCTCGCCGATGGCGGCGCAATCCTCTTTACAGGCGTGACGGATAATCATAGAAAACCTCAGGTCGGGATGTTCACTATAGTAGTACGATATGTCACGATATTACACAAGCGGGGCGGGTAAAGGCTACGGCATAAGTCATATCTTTTTGTTATGAGAAACGCCGTTGTAATCCATTACTTTCACTATAGTATTACGGTATGGACAATATGTCAGACAATATAAATCAACGGATAAGCGCCCGGATTCGCCTTGAGCGCGAGTCGCGGGGATGGTCCCTGAGCGAACTTGCCGAGCGGGCAGGGGTATCGCGGGCGATGATCCACAAAATTGAGCGGGCGGAGAGCAGCCCGACGGCAACCCTGCTGGCCCGCCTCTCCGGCGCCTTTGGCATCAGCATGTCCACCCTTATTGCCCGGGCGGAGATGCAGGAGGGCAAACTGCTGCGCTTTGCCAGCCAGCCGGTATGGCGCGATCCCCAGACCCACTACCAGCGGCGGCACGTCTCGCCGCGCACCGATCTGCCTATCGACCTGGTGCAGGTCGAGCTTCCGGCAGGCAGCGATGTACCAATGCATGCCTCATCCTATGCCCTGGCGCGCCAGCTTATCTGGCTACAGTCGGGAGAGCTGGTCTTTCTTGAAGGGGAGACCCGCCACGAGATGCGCGCCGGGGATTGTCTGGAGCTCGGGCCGCCGAACGACTGCCGGTTTATCAACGAAAGCGGCGAGACCTGCGTCTATCTTGTCGTCCGGCTGAATCAATCCGGCGGGTAATGACAGTGCAGACCTGGAGATAAGGCGCTAATCTCTAAGGACGTTTGTATAAACAGGAGTGATGTATGAGTCAATCTTCGAGCGAAAATCGCCAATGGCTTCTGGCCTCCCGTCCGCACGGTGCCCCCACCGCCGATAACTTTCGCCTGGCCCAAAGCCCTGTTCCCCAGCCCGGGGAGGGTGAGGTCCTGCTGCGCACCGTCTGGCTCTCGCTGGATCCCTATATGCGCGGGCGCATGAGCGACGCGCCATCATACTCCCCGCCGGTCGAGATCGACGCGGTGATGGTCGGCGGTACGGTCAGCCGCGTGGAAAAATCGAACCATCCTGATTATCAGGAAGGTGAATGGGTAGTGGGCTACGGCGGCTGGCAGGATTATGCCGTTTCCGACGGCAGCGGGCTGGTGAAGCTCGGCGACAAGCCGGAGCACCCCTCCTGGTCGCTGGGTATTCTGGGCATGCCGGGCTTTACCGCCTACATGGGGTTACTGGATATCGGCCAGCCTAAAGAGGGCGAAACCCTGGTGGTGGCCGCGGCTACCGGCCCGGTGGGCGCCACCGTCGGGCAGATTGGTAAAATTAAAGGCTGCCATGTGGTGGGCGTCGCCGGGGGCCCCGAGAAGTGCCGCCATGCGGTAGAGGTGCTGGGCTTTGACGCTTGCATCGATCACCGTGCGGACGACTTTGCCGACCAGCTAAAACAGGCCTGCCCGGACGGCATCGATGTCTATTATGAAAACGTCGGCGGCAAAGTGTTCGACGCGGTGCTGCCGCTGCTCAACACCTCGGCGCGAGTGCCGGTTTGCGGCCTGGTTAGCGGCTATAACGCCACCGACCTGCCGCCGGGCCCGGATCGTCTGGGTCTGCTGATGGGCACCATCCTGAAAAAACGTATTCGTATGCAGGGCTTTATCATTGCCCAGGATTATGCCGATCGCGTTGACGAGTTTCAGCAGGAGATGGGCCGCTGGGTGAAAGAGGGCAAAATTCACTATCGTGAACAGATTGTCGAGGGGCTGGAAAATGCGCCTGACGCATTTATCGGCCTGCTGGAAGGTAAAAACTTTGGCAAAGTCGTGATACGCGTCGCGGAAGATAACTAATAGTCCCGGATATGGCGGAGCGATCCGCCATAATTAATTGGGCAAAACGGCGAATAACGTCTTTAATTATAACACCACAGAATAATCAATCCGTCCTGAACGGAACACATTCGTTTAATACGCAATAAACTTTAGACCTATTTTTTAGATTTACTTTTGACGAATACCAGGCATGCAGATACAGGATATATCGTACCCATAGCGGCTCGCTGTGGACTATAAAGTTGTGTGTTGGTTACGGGAATTGAACATGCTGGATTTGGATAATTTAGAGAAAGCGCAAAGAATGAGCCTGACGATGCAGGTTGAGGTAAGTCTGAAAGGTGCATTGATTGCCGGCGCGCTTAAGCCGGGTGCACGGCTGGTCACCAAAGAGATTGCGGATAAACTGGGAACCAGCATCACGCCGGTTCGCGAAGCGCTGCTGCGGCTGGTCTCCGCCGGTGCGCTACACGCGACGCCGGCACAGGCATTTCTGGTGCCGGAAGTCACCCTCGAACGCTATAACGAAGTGAATGCCATCCGTAAAGAGCTGGAGGGCATGGCGGTGGCGGCCGCGTGCGTAAAGATGACCCCTGAGCGGATCGCCACCCTGACAACGCTGTCCGACAAATTCCACGAGGCGATGACCAACGGCGAAGTCGAGCGCGCGCTACACGCGAATCGGGCTTTTCGCTTCACCCTTTATCACTACGCGGACATGCCGATCCTGACCTCGCTGATTGAACAGCTCTGGGTGCGCATCGGGCCCTGTTTTAACTGCCTTTATGAACAGAGTATGGATCTGCCATGCTCCACCTACCGCTATGATGATCTGCTCAACGCGCTGGAGCGTGGTGACGTTGAGGCCAGCCGGGCCGCAATGGATAAAGCGATCGACGAGGCGAACGACCTTCTGACAAAGCAATATTTTTAGCCTTACGGGTGAGCCTTATTCCCCGCCATTAATAACGGTAAATAACGTTATGTCACTATTTTCCGGCGGCCTTCAGGCTGTCGGGATGGCTATTTATTTTTTTCACTCATAAGACCAGCTGGCTATTAAATAACCGCCGCTCCTGCCGATAAAAGAAAAAGGCATAGTTGCCTTATAAGGAGCAAGGAATGAGTGTCAGCCAACGATTACGTAATATAAAAATGAGCAGAAAGCTCGCAGCGGGTTTTGGGGTGGTATTGCTGTTGGTCGCGGTGTCGACCCTGATGAGCGTACTGCGTTTTAAAGAGATCCGCGACGTCTATCAGCAAACCAACCTGATCTATAACATCAACATCGAAGTCTTCCAGGCCAAGATTAACCGTCTTAAGTTCCTCTATAACGGCGACGAAAAGTCCGGCCAGCTGATGGCGGATTACGTCAGACACGCCGGGGAGCTGACCGCCGAGGCCCAGCAGCTTAAGTGGACCGCTAAAGAGAAACCGGTGGTTGACGCCATCGCCGGACACCTGGCCCGCTTTGGCAGCAGCGTGGGGGAGATGCAGTCCGCGATGCAGGCCGTTAACAACAATAAAAACGATCCGGTGGCTATCGCGGCGCTGAAGGCGGCGGAAGAGAAGGTGAAAACGGCCGGGGATGACAGCAGCGCCGCTATCCGCGACATCATCGCGATGGTGAAGCGCCACAACGACGCCCTGGCCTACAGCTCCAGCACCATTACCGCCATCGTCGGCCTGGTGGCGATCCTGTTTGGGATTGTTATCTCCTGGTGGGTAACGCGCCAGATCACCCGTCCGGTCAAACACAACCTGCAGCTGGCAGAACGTATTGCCAGCGGCGACCTCAGCTCTGAAATCCAACCACAGGGAGAGGACGAACTGGGCAAGCTCACCGGCGCAATGGGGCGGATGAACGACAAGCTGCGGGCGATGATTGGCGAGGTGCGCAGCAGCGTATCCCAGGTATCGCTGGCGGCGAGTGAAATCGCCGAGGGCAATACCGATCTCTCGTCGCGCACCGAGCAGCAGGCCGCCGCCGTGGTACAGACCGCCGCCAGTATGGAAGAGCTGACCGCGACGGTGAAAAACAACGCCGATAATGCCCGCCACGCCAGCCAGCTGGCAGCAGAAGCCTCTAACACCGCCACCCAGGGCGGCCGGGTGATGCGCGAAGTGGTCAGCACCATGAGCGATATCAACACCAGCTCGCAGAAGATTGCCGATATCACCGCGGTGATTAACAGCATCGCCTTCCAGACCAATATCCTCGCGCTCAACGCCGCCGTGGAAGCGGCCCGCGCGGGCGAGCAGGGCCGCGGTTTTGCGGTGGTTGCCAGCGAGGTGCGCAGTCTTTCCCAGCGCAGCTCCCAGGCGGCGAAAGATATCGAACAGCTGATCAGCGAATCGGTATCGCGCATCAGCACCGGCAGCGATCTGGTGGCGAAAGCCGGGCAGACCATGGAGCAGGTGGTGAACTCCGTGACCCGCGTTAACGACATTATGGGGGAGATCTCCTCGGCCTCTGAGGAGCAGAGCCGCGGCATCGAACAGATTTCACGAGCGGTGATGGAGCTGGATACCACTACCCAGCAAAACGCCTCGCTGGTGGGGGCTTCCTCTACGGCGGCCGGGGCGCTGGAAGATCAGGCCCGCCTGCTGGAGTCGCTGGTGGCCGCCTTCCGCCTGGAGCAGCAGGGGCAGATGGCGTAAGACAGAATCGGCAGCCTGGGCTGCCGGTTTTTTTATCACTCGAAGCGATACGAGACGGAGAGACCCACCCCGTAGTTGCGCCCCGGCGACGGCTCGTAGTAACGACCGTTTGATTCGTTAACAATCACCGAACCCACGTACTCTTTGTCGAACAGGTTATCCACCCGGCCAAAGACGTCCATGCCCCAGTTCCCCATATTGAACTTATAGCCGGTGTTCAGGCCGACCAGGGTGTAAGAGGGCGCTTTGGCGGTGTTCTCGTCGTCCGCCATGATGTCGCTCATGTAGCGCACGTCGGTGCCCGCATACCAGCCCTCGACGGGCTGCCAGCCGAAGGAGGCAAAGCCCATATTGCGCGCGATGCCCGGCATCCGGTTGCCGTTACAATCTTCGCCCGAGCAGACGTTGCTGCGGTAGGTGGCGTCCAGGTAAGTCCAGGCCATCTTCAGCTTCCAGTTCTCGCCGAACTGCTGGTCGAGCGCCAGCTCAACGCCCTGGCGGCGGGTTTGACCGGCGTTTTTATAGCTGGTGCGGCCCCCCGAGCTGGCGTCCACCACGATCTCATCGTCGGTGTCGGTGCGGAACAGGGCGGCGGTCAGCAGGCCGTTGCCGATCCGGGTTTTGCTGCCCACTTCCCAGGTATCGCTGGTGGAGGGCTGCAGGCCGAAGTTCAGCCCGCTCTGGTTCCCGGAGCGGTAGGAGAGCTCGTTGATGGTCGGGGTCTCAAAGCCGCGTCCGGCGGCGGCGTAGAGGTTCCATGCGTCGGTCACCGCATATTTCAGGGAGCCCGCCGGGAGCCACTTGTGATAGCTGGCGTCGCCGCTGTCATCCCCGTTGGCGGCGGTGATGTACTTATCGTTGGAGTCGAAGTAGACCGAGCTGTAGCGCACCCCCGCATCCAGCGACAGCTTCTGGGTCAGCTGCCAGCTGGTTTGCAGATAAGGGTCGACGTTCCACATCAGGTTGCGCTCTTTACGGCGCAGATTACCTTTTTCACCGAAGGTGGGCGTACCGTTATTCAGGACGTAGTTCTCGTAGCCCCGGCGGTTTTCGCTCATGTTTTCGTAGTTCAGGCCGGTGGTGAAGGTGACCGGCACCAGCAGCTCGCCCCGGTGCGTCCAGCGGGTATCGATCCCCTGATACTGGCGCTGCAAATCAATTACCGCACCGGCATGGGTCGGGCGCTGCTGGGGCGCAAACGGAATCGACTGGTACTGGGTCATCTCGCGCTCGCCCGCGTACATCATCACGCTCAGGTCATCGTGCTCGCTGAGCTGGCGCTCATAGCGCAACCCGGCCTGGGTCTGCTTGATGTTTTTACGGGTGTTGTACTGGACGGCGCGCGGCGACTGCTGCGGATTAGCCTGCCACTCCTGGTAATCAAGCCCGCCCGGGTCGTCGGCTTTAATATCCACGCTGTTGAACAGTAGGCTCAGCTTGCTGACGTCATCAATGCGCACGCCCAGTTTGGCGTTAGCCAGGTTTTTACGCGCCCCGCTGCGGTCGCGGTAGCCTTTGGTGGTGAAGCGGGTGGTGGAGACGGTGTAGTCCACGTCCCCCGCCTGGGTGCCGTCGCCCATCGCGCCGGTGGCCTTCAGGCCGTAGCGCCAGCTGCCGTAGCTGCCGTAATAGCTGCTGGCCTCGATGGTGTTCGGCTGCTTGCCGGTTTCTGTGGTGACGTTAATTACCCCGCCGGAGGCGTTGCCGTACAGCGCCGAGAACGGCCCGCGCAGCACCTCCACGCTCTCCACGCTGGTGAGATCGATGTTGGAGGTCTGGCCCTGGCCGTCCGGCATGGTGGCAGGGATGCCGTCCACATACATGCGAATACCGCGCACGCCAAAGGTGGAGCGGGCGCCAAAGCCGCGCATCGACAGCTGGAGATCCTGGGCGTAGTTCTGGCGGTTCTGAATTTGCAGCCCCGGCACGCTACCCAGCGACTCAGAGAGGTTAATGCGCGGCGTGGCCTGGCGCATCTCGTCCCCGTTGACCACGCTCACGGCGGCGGGGGTATCGAGTTCTGAAACGGTTTGCGGAGAGGCGCTAACGATCATGGTCTGCTCGTCGGCCGCCTGGGCGCTTGCAGGGGCAACAACGACAGGAATTAACAGCAGGGGAAACGATGCCTTCGTGGCGGTAATAATTTTCATCAATGGAAGCCGGTAGTAGTAAAAAACGAACCAAATGGAACATTGTGCGTATATGTTAAAGCTTTTGTAAAAGTTTTGAAAACGTTAACAGCACATTGCGTTAACGCAAGTGTAGATAAAAAAATGAATTTGTCGCGCCAGCGGGAAGAATTACTCCACATCCAAACAAATAATGATTACTATTCTCATTCACAACAAGGCGAAGCCATGACTTTGCCGGACGGAAGCGATGTCAGCCATACCACATATGTTTAAAAGGGAGTTGTTATGAATTTACGTCCTCTGTCTTCACCGCGTCTGCGTGGGGCTTTGCTGCTGGGTTCTCTGCTGGTAGCGGGCACATTTAATGTTCATGCCGCAGAAGAGATGCTGCGTAAAGCGGTGGGGAAAGGTGCCTACGAGATGGCCGTCAGCCAGCAGGAAAATGCGCTGTGGGTGGCGACTACCCAGAGCCGCAAAATCGATAAAGGCGGCGTGGTGTATCGCCTTGATCCCGTCACCCTCGAGGTGACGCAGGCGATTCATAACGATCTGAAGCCGTTTGGCGCCACCATTAACAACGCCACCCAGACCCTGTGGTTTGGCAACACCACCAACAGCGCGGTCACCGCCATTGACGCCAAAACCGGCGAGGTGAAAGGGCGCCTGGTGCTGGACGAGCGCAAGCGCAGCGAAACTGTTAAACCGCTGCAACCGCGCGAGCTGGTGGCCGACGAAACCACCAACACCGTCTATATCACCGGCATTGGCAAAGAGAGCGTTATCTGGGTGGTGGACGGCGAAACCCTGAAGCTGAAAGAGACCATCACCGGCACCGGCAAGTTCAGCACCGGTCTGGCGCTGGATGAGAAAGCAAAACGCCTTTACACCACCAACGGTGACGGCGAACTGCTGACCATCGATACCGCTACAAACAAAGTGCTGAGCCGCAAAAAAGTGCAGGACGACGGCAAAGAGCACTTCTACCTGAACCTGAGCCTCGACGTGGCGGGCCAGCGCGCCTTTATCACCGACTCTAAACAGCCGGAAGTGCTGGTGGTCTCCCTGAAGGACGGCTCGGTGATGGAGAAGGTGGCGGCGCCGGAATCCCTGGCGGTGCTCTTTAACCCGGCCCGTAACGAAGCCTACGTAACCCACCGCGAAGCGGGCAAGGTGAGCGTGATCGACGCTAAGACTTACAAGGTAACAAAGACCTTCGATACTCCGACCTTCCCGAACAGCCTGGCGCTGTCGGCCGACGGTAAAACTCTGTACGTGACGGTGAAGCAGAAGTCCAGCCGTCAGCAGGAAGCGACCCAGCCGGATGACGTAATTCGCATCGCGCTGTAAGCTGCAAATAAAAAGGGAAGGCGTTATGCCTTCCCTTTTTCGATCCCGCTATTAGCGGGAGATCTCTTCGGTCAGCGGACCATCGCGCTTTTCATCGTCCGGATGTACCGGCGCGGTGCTGTGGATCTCATGCACGCGCTTACGCACCCCGAACCAGCCGGCAATCAGCAGCACTGCCAGCAGCGGAATGGTGGCGATGGTGTAAGTGCCGTTCGGGTAGTCAAACGCCATCAGCACAAGCACGCTGAACAGGAACAGCAGGGTCAGCCAGGAGGTGACGGGCGCCCCCGGCATTTTAAAGCTGACGTCAGCGGCTTTACCCTCTTTGATCGCTTTACGCAGGCGCATCTGGCAGACCACAATAAAGGCCCAGGAGGCGATAATGCCAAGCGCGGCCACGTTCAGCACGATCTCAAACACCTGGGACGGCACCAGATAGTTCAGGAACACCCCGAATACATAGACCACCAGAGTGGCGAGGATCCCGGCATAAGGCACCTGCTGCTTGCTCATCTTTGACATGAACTTCGGCGCAGAACCGCCCATCGACATGGAGCGCAGGATACGCCCGGTAGAGTAGAGGCCGGAGTTAAGGCTGGAGAGCGCCGCGGTCAGCACCACGATGTTCATAATGCTGCCCACGTAAGGCACGCCCAGCTTCGAGAAGAAGGTAACGAACGGGCTCTGACCCGCCTGATAGGCGTTCCACGGCAGCAGCAGTACCAGCAGCACCACGGAGCCAACGTAGAACAGGCCAATACGCCAGATAACGCTGTTGATCGCTTTTGGCACCATGGTCTGGGGATCTTTACACTCGCCTGCGGCGGTGCCCACCAGTTCAATAGAGGCAAAGGCAAAGACTACCCCCTGGACCAGCACCAGCGCCGGGAGCAGGCCGTGCGGGAAGAAACCGCCGTTATCGGTAATCAGATGGAAGCCGGTGGCGTTGCCGTCCAGCGGCTTACCCGTGCCGAGGAAGACCGTGCCCACCACCAGGAAGATAACGATCGCCAGCACTTTTACCAGCGCAAACCAGAACTCCATTTCGGCGAACCACTTTACGCCGATCATGTTCATGGTGCCGACTATCGCCAGCGCGCCCAGAGCAAAGACCCACTGGGGGACATCGCCAAAGGCGCCCCAGTAGTGCATATAGAGCGCCACGGCGGTGATATCGACAATACCGGTCATCGCCCAGTTAACGAAGTACATCCAGCCCGCCACGTAGGCGGCCTTTTCGCCGAGAAACTCGCGGGCGTAAGAGACAAAGCTGCCGCTGGAAGGGCGGTGCAGTACCAGTTCGCCCAGGGCGCGTAAGATGAAGAACGAGAAGATCCCGCATACCAGATAGACCAGCGCCAGCGCCGGACCCGCCATCTGCAGACGTGCGCCTGCGCCTAAAAATAACCCCGTACCGATGGCGCCGCCGATAGCGATCATCTGCACCTGACGGTTGCCCATCGCCTTGTGATACCCGTCTTCGTGGGCATCCAGCCAGCGGCGTTTCGCCGCGCGGTGCTCGGCTGCGCTTTTATTGCTTGTTTTCATTGAGTTACCTGTTTACCTGTCTGAATCATCTTAATGACATCCCTTCTCCGGCGGCGGCAGAACAAACGATTGCCTTTGCGCGGAAACATGCTGCCTTTCCAGTCATTCTGCGTATGGATAAGGCAAAACATGGCGAAGCATCCTACCCGCAAATAGTTAGTGACGCAAAATATAACGAGGCGAAAGAGAGGTGGCTCGAAAGAATGGTTCTGGTCAGAGCAGACGGGGGCTACAGGGGAGCGAGCACGCGCTTTTTTGAAACGGCTTTCCGGCTTTTTGCCCCGCCCGTTATCAGTCGAACGGCTGTGTTTATCCGGAAAATCTTACCCCTGGCGCAGAGCCTCTACCAGCAGGCTAAAGGCGGTGGTGTGCTGGCGGCGGCTGGGGTAGTAGAGATGATAGCCGGCAAAAGCGGGGCACCAGGCCTCCAGCACCCGAACCAGCTGCCCGTCGGCTACGGCGGTCTGGATCGTATCTTCCGGCACGTAGGCCAGCCCCAGACCGGCTTTGGCAGCATCGAGCCGACGCTCAAGGTTATTAAGCGTTAGCTGCCCCTCGACGCGCACCCGCAATTCCCGGCCATCTTTGGCAAACTCCCAGGCGTAGAGGCCACCGCGGGTGGGCAACCGCAGGTTGATGCAGCGGTGATCTTCCAGCTGCTCCGGGGTGTCGGGCATGCCGTGGCGGGCAAAATAGTCCGGCGAGCCCACCACCGCCATGCGCATATCCGGGGCGATCCGCACCGCAATCATATCTCTGGCAATCTGCTCCCCCAGGCGCACCCCGGCATCAAAGCGGCCGTCGACGAGATCCGTCAGGCCGTCATCCACCGACACCTCAATATGAATATCCGGATACCGGGCCATAAAGGGCTTCAGCACCGGCCAGAGAACCGCCGTCAGGGCGTGCTCCCCGGCGGTGATGCGAATATTGCCCGCCGGTTTGTCGCGCGTGTCGCGCAGGGCAGCAAGCTCCTGCTCAATCTCCAGCAGGTGCGGGCTTAAGCGCCGGAAGAGCTGCTCGCCCGCCTCGGTGGGTGCCACGCTGCGGGTGGTGCGGGTTAACAGTCGTACGTCGAGGCGCGCCTCCAGGTTGCGCATGGCGTGGCTGAGCGCCGACTGGGAGACGCCAAGCTGGGCGGCGGCGCGGGTAAAGCTGCGCTCCCTGGCCACCACCATAAAGGAGATAAGATCGTTAACGTTGTCTTTCAGCATGGGGATCCCGCATATATGAATTTGGCTCATGGGTGCTTTCTGATTATGCAGTCTAATCCCAGGCGGGGTTGTGCGCTACTGTTAAGCTAACAGCAAAAGAGGAGTGATTATGAAAATTATCCGCAGTGGTTCCTTACCTTCAGTGCAGGGCCCGGAAGCCTGGTTTACCGGCAGCGTGCGTATCGATGCCCCGTTCCAGGCCAGCGAGCCTGCCGCGGTGGGCGGCGCGACCGTCACCTTCGAGCCGGGGGCGCGTACTGCCTGGCATACCCATCCGCTGGGGCAGACGCTGATCGTCACCCAGGGGCGCGGCTGGCTGCAGGAATGGGGCAAAGAGCCGGAAGTTTTAAATCAGGGCGATATCGCCTGGATCCCGCCTGGCGTGAAACACTGGCACGGCGCCAGTTCGGCAACGGCAATGACCCATATCGCCATTGCCGAAGCGGTAAACGGCAGCCCGGTGGAGTGGCTGGAAAAAGTGACCGACGAGCAGTATCAGGGGCGTTAACCGCCAAAGACCGCAATCGCCTGCTGCAGGCGGGTGGTTCGCCGGGTCAGGTGGTTCGCCGCCTGGGTCACCTGATCCGCCATCCCGCTATTATTGTGGGTCATGACCCCGATGCGCGCGATAGAGGCGTTAATCAGCGTCAGCGCCCGGGTCTGCTCCCGGGTGGCGTGACCGATCTCCTTAATCAGAGCCGACATGGACATCACGTTGCCGGTCATAGCCGTCAGGTGAGTTTCGGTCTGCCCGACCATATGCACCCCGGCATTAACGCTGGCGACGTTTTTCTCGATCAGGATTTTGATCTCCTTTGCCGCCGAGGCGGAGTGCTGCGCCAGGTTGCGCACTTCTGCGGCCACCACCGCAAAACCGCGTCCGGCCTCACCGGCACGGGCGGCTTCGACCGCCGCGTTCAGCGCCAGGATATTGGTCTGGAAGGCAATACGGTCAATGACGCCGATGATATCGACAATCTGACCGTTATCCCGGGCTATCGACTCCATCATGCCGATGGCCTGCTTCATTATCGCCTCGCCGTCGTGGGCGCTGGTGCGGGTGCTGTCGGCCATTGCCGTGGCGTCAGCGGCGGTCTCTGCGGTCTGTTTCACCGCGCTGGCAATCTCCTCCACGGCCGCCGCCGTCTGCCGCAGATCGTCCCCCGTCTCCTCCGTTCGCGCCTGTAATGCCGCCCCCTCGGTTGCCACCCGCTGGCTAATGTCGCTGATGCCGCTAATTTGCGTGCCAACATCATCAACCAGAGAATGTAAATTCAGCCCCGACTGATTAACCAGGCGCATCATTAGGCCTATTTCATCCACCCGATCGAAATGGTAATAATCGGTTTTTCGCCCGGAAACAACGCACTGCATCTGGTTAACAATATTTTTTAATGGCCGGCAGAGCTGCGCGTTGAGGTACCACCCCAGCAGAATAAAAACACTACTTACCCCGGCCAGATGTGCCGCTATGCCGTTTATAAACGTGAACATCGTTATTATCGCCAGCGCCGTAAGGCCCAGCCCATAATTAACTCGCTTTCTGATGCTGAGAGTTTTAAATAACGACAGCAAAGAAAGTAGCCCGCGACGCACCAGTACGCCTTTATAAAAACGATGGCTTTTAAGTTTTTTATTACGCACCTGTTGGTATAACGCTTCGCAGGCGGCAATCTCTGCGCGCGGGGGAATATTACGTACCGAGATATAACCGGTAAGGTTGTCGTTGTGATAGACGGGTGTGACGTTAGCCCGCACCCAGTAGTGGTCGCCGTTCTGGCGGCGGTTTTTTACCAGCCCCGTCCAGCTCTCGCCCTGTTGCAGGGTAAACCACATATCACCGAAGGCCTCGGGGGGCATATCCGGATGGCGGATGGTATTATGCGGCTCGCCAATAAGCGCCTCTTCTTTATAACCGCTGGCTGCAATAAAAGCGGAATTGGCGTAGGTAATATGGCTTTGGGGCGTGGTGGTTGACATTAAAGTCGCGCCCTCGTTAAGTAAATACTCGTTTTGTGTAACAGGACTGTTACGCCTCATGAGTCACTCCATGGTGATATCAACGTAAAGGAGATTCCGCCCGCTAAAATAGCAGGCAATATTAATATCTTGTTCTGAAATAAACCGGCTGGCGTATTCTCTATAAATTAAATGAAATTAGAAAGCGCTCCGGCTAATATTTTTTATTAGCGCAGAAGCATTGGTGTAATAAAAATGAAAAATTTACCCGCCGCGTAAAAAACGGCCTGGGGGAATATAGTAACTTAAGTTAAACAGGCGGAAATAAATCTAGCCGTGGTAAAAATCGGCCCCCCAGAAATGGCGTTTCATTAACATAAATTAAACGTTAACATGTGCGCCGGTTAACGTCTTATCGGGTCCGGCTACGTGAAAATTAATCTTATTGGTACCAGCGGCAGCGGCAAAAGTACCCTGGCGCGACGGCTCGCCGCCGAACTTCAGCTTCCTTATATTGAAATGGATACCCTTTACTGGTGCCCTGAATGGCAGGGCACGCCGGACGAGGCGCTATTCGACAGGCTGGAAAAGCGGCTTTCTGCCACCCCCGGCTGGGTGCTGGACGGTAACTACAACCGCACGCGGGGCATTAAGTGGCGGGAAGTCGATCTGGTGGTGTGGGTGGATTACGGTTTTTTCCGCACCCTGCGCCAGGCGGTGCTGCGCGCGGCCAGACGCGCCTGGACGAAACAGGAGCTGTGGCCCGGCACCGGCAACCGGGAGAGCTTTCGCCGTTCCTTTTTCAGCCGCGAATCGGTGCTGCTCTGGACTATCAAAACCTGGCGCAGCAACCGCGCACGCTACGAGGCCGATATGGCTAACCCGCAATTTGCCCACATCCGCTTCGTCCGCATTACCTCCCGCCAGCAGGCCGATGCTCTGGTCGCCCACCTGCGCGCCACGGCGCATATCTGATTTCCGGCAAACCAAATGTAAATTAATTGTTTCTCAGAGGTGAAATCGCCCTTTAATAATGACGACATGTTTAGTCAAACGAGAAGAAAACATGTCCTGGCGAATCAGCATTCTGGATAAAAGTCCCGTTGCGGAAAACGACACCCCCGCCGAGGCGCTGGCGCGTACCTTACGGCTGGCGAAAGAGGCGGAAGCAGCAGGCTATCACCGCTTCTGGATCGCCGAACACCACAATACCGCCCAGCTGGCGAGCCCTTCGCCGGAGCTGCTGATCGCCTGGATCCTCGGGCAGACCTCGCGGATCCGCGTCGGCTCCGGCGGCGTGATGCTGCAACACTACAGCCCCTATAAGGTGGCAGAAAACTTCAACGTGCTGGCAAACCTGGCGCCGGGCCGCGTCGATCTGGGCGTCGGTAAAGCCCCCGGCGGCCTGCCGCTCTCCACCCGCGCCCTTCAGCAGGGGCTGAACCCGCAGGAGAAGGGGAGCTTTGCCGAGCAGCTGACCCAGCTCGACGGCTGGCTGACCCCCTCTGAAAACGAACTGCGCGCCACGCCGCAGCCTGCCATTCCGGCCCAGGGCTTTCTGCTGGGGGCCAGCACCGAAAGCGCGCTGCTGGCCGCCCGTCTTAACTGGAACTTTGTCTTTGCCGCCCACCTGAACGGCGATCCGGATCTGCTGCGAGAGGTGATCGCCACCTGGCGGGCCAGCAGCGCGCTGGACGTTATCGTGGCGGTGCAGGCCATCGTCGCGCCTACTCGTGAGCAGGCACAAGCGCTGGCGGAAAAGGTGGAAGTGTGGGGCGTGGAGCTGGCAAACGGCCAGCGCGTCTCGGTGGCTAGCGAAGAGCAGGCCTACGCCTTTGCCCGCCAGGCGGGAAGCGAACCCCTGCGCATCGCCCGCCGCGCCCAGTCGCTGCTGGCGGGCACCGCAGAGTCGGTCACCGCGCAGCTGCAGGCCCTGCACGACCGCTGGGGCATCGACGAATTTATAATCGATACGCCGGTCGCCGACGGGCAGGCGAGGGCGCAGTCGCTGCGCCTGCTGGCTCAGAGCCGGGAGGTGCTGGCATGAGCCTTGAACAACAGCTGATCGCCTGGCGGCGCGAGCTGCACCGTTACCCGGAGCTCTCCGGCCAGGAGGTGGAGACCACCGGGCGTATTCGCCGCTGGCTGGGGGAGGCGGGTATCACCGTGCTGCCCTACGACATCCCCACCGGGGTGATTGCCGAGATTGGCAGCGGTCCAAAGCAGATCGCCCTGCGCGCCGATATCGACGCCCTGCCAATCGAGGAGCGCAGCGGCGTCGCCTTTAGCTCCGAACACGCCGGGGTGATGCACGCCTGCGGGCACGATATCCACACCAGCGTGATCCTCGGCGCGGCGCTGAAGCTCAAGGCCCGCGAAGCGGCGCTCAACGGCAAAGTGCGGATCCTGTTCCAGCCGGCGGAGGAGAACTTCGGCGGTGCCAAAAGCCTGATCCGCGCCGGGGCGCTGAAAGATATCAGCGCTATTTTCGGCATGCACAACGAGCCCGGCCTGCCGGTGGGGGCCTTCGCCACCCGCGGCGGCCCCTTCTACGCCAACGTTGACCGCTTTCTGTTTCGTATTACCGGCAAGGGGGCGCACGCGGCCCGGCCGCACGAAGGATCGGACGCCATTCTGCTGGCCAGCCAGCTGGTCACCGCCCTGCAAAGCGTCGCCAGCCGTAACGTGAACACCCTGGAGTCGGTGGTGCTGAGCGTCACCCGCATCGAAGGGGGCAACACCTGGAACGTGCTGCCGGAGAGCGTGGAGCTGGAGGGTACCCTGCGCACCCACAGCATCCAGGTACAGCAGAAGGTGAAAGAGCGGGTGAGCGAGATCGCCGCTGGCTTCGCCAGCGCCTTTAACGCCCGGATCGATATTACCTGGTACAGCGGCCCCTCGGCGCTGGTGAACGACGAGCGCTGGGCCGATTTCGCCACCTCGGTGGCGCGGGAGACCGGCTACGAAACCCATCGCGCCGAGCTGCATATGGGCGGTGAGGATTTTGCCGTCTACCTCCAGCAGATCCCCGGTGCCTTTGTCAGCATCGGCAGCGCCAGCCCGTTTGGCCTGCATCACCCGGCGTTTAATCCGGACGAGGCGCTTATTGAACCTGCCGCGCGCTATTTTGCGCAACTCGCCGAAAAAGCCTTACAACAGCTATAACCTTTGAGGGGTGAATATGTCAGCACCACGACAACTGCGACTGGGCACCATACTGCATGGCGCATCGGGAAATATGTCCGCCTGGCGTCATCCTGCCGCCGTGGCCGATGCCAGCATTAATTTTAACTTTGTGAAAGAGACGGCGTTAAAAGCGGAAGAGGGGAAGCTCGACTTTATCTTTGTCGCCGACGGGCTCTATATCAACGAGAAATCGATCCCCCACTTTTTAAACCGCTTCGAGCCGCTGACGGTGCTATCGGCCCTGGCAACCATCACCTCGCGACTGGGGCTGGTGGGAACCCTCTCCACCTCCTACAGCGAGCCCTTTACCGTGGCGCGCCAGTTCGCCAGCCTCGACCATTTAAGCAACGGCCGCGCGGGCTGGAACGTGGTCACCTCGCCGCTCGAGGGCTCGGCGAAAAACTTCTCCCGCGACCAGCATCCGGAGCACGCCCTGCGCTACCGCATCGCCGATGAATACCTCGACGTGGTGAAAGGGCTGTGGGACTCCTGGGAGGAGGATGCCTTTATCCGCGATAAGGCGAGCGGCCAGTTCTTCGATCCACAAAAGCTGCACGCGCTGAACCACCAGGGCGATTTTTTCAAGGTTGCCGGGCCGCTGAATATTGGCCGCACGCCGCAGGGGCGCCCGATCGTCTTCCAGGCGGGCGCCTCGGACGACGGTAAAAAGCTGGCGGCGAAACACGCGGACGCCATCTTTACCCACCACGACAGCCTGCAAGAGGCGCAGGCCTTTTACCGGGACGTGAAGCAGCAGCTGGAAATTCATGGCCGCCGCCCCGAAGAGCTGCATATCTTCCAGGGAGTAAGCGTCATCGTTGGCGACGACGCTGAGGACGTGGAAAACCAGTATCAAACCACCGCGGCGCTGGTCTCTGTTACCGATGCGCTGAATTACCTCGGGCGCTATTTCGAGCACCACGATTTTGCCCGGTATCCGCTGGACGAGCCCTTCCCGGATATCGGCGATCTGGGCCAGAACAGCTTTCGCAGCACCACCGATGAAATTAAGCGTAACGCCCGCGAGCGCCATTTAACCCTGCGCCAGGTGGCGCTGGAGGCGGCATCGCCGCGCCCGCGCTTTGCCGGCACCCCGGAGCAGGTAGCGGACGGGCTCCAGCAGTGGTTCGACGCCCATGCCGCCGACGGCTTTATCATCCAGGGCGGCACGCCGGATACCTTCCCGCGCTTTGTTGACCAGGTGGTGCCGCTTTTACAGGCCCGCGGACTCTTTCGCCGGGATTATCCCGGCACTACGCTGCGCGACAGCCTGGGGTTAGCCCAGCCCGCAAACCAGTTCGTAAAACAATAAAAGAGAACCCCGCTATGCAGAAAACTTCGCTTATTCTGGCGCTTGCGCTGGCCTTTACCTCTGCGGCACAGGCAGAGAACGTGACGATTAACGGCACCGGCGTCAGCCTGGAGGCCAACAAAACGCCGGTTAACACCGCGAAAAATCCGCAGGCCATCGCCAGCCTGCCCGCCGGATTTAAGCCTGCGGTGCCGGGCAAGTTTACGGTGGCCATTTCCGCCCAGAGCCAGCCGCCGCTGACGGTCTTTGCCGACGACAACAAAACGCTGATTGGTAGCGAGGCGGATATCGCCCGCCTGGTGGCCGACAGCCTGGGGCTGGAGCTGAACGTGGTGCCCACCTCCTGGGAGGACTGGCCGCTGGGGGTCGCCTCCGGCAAATACGACGCGGCGATCAGCAATATTACCGTGACCAAAGCGCGCAAAGAGAAGTTCGACTTTGCCACCTACCGTAAAGATTCCCTCGGCTTCTACGTGAAATCCACCAGCCCGATCAAGAGCCTGGAGAAAGCGGAGGATATCGCCGGGCTGAAGATCATCGTCGGGTCCGGCACTAATCAGGAGTCGATCCTGCTGGCGTGGGATGCCGAAAACCAGAAGAAGGGGCTGAAGCCCTTTACCCCCATCTACACCAAAGATGACGCCGCCCAGACGCTGGCACTACAGTCCGGGCGGGCGGATGCCTACTTCGGGCCGAACGTCATCGGCGCCTGGAAGGCGGCCCTGACCGGCAAAACCCGGCTGGTGGGCAGCGTGGACGGCGGCTGGCCGAAGGCGGCGCATATCGCCGTCACCCTGAAAAAAGGCAGCGGCCTGGCAGAGCCGGTGCAAATTGCCCTGAACGGGGTGATTAAAAACGGCGACTACGACAAGGTGCTGAACCGCTGGGGCGAGGGGGTGGAACGCATCCCGGCCTCAGAGGTGAATCCGGCCGGTCTTGGCGATTAAGGGGGTTACATGAGCGATTTATTCCGCGACGTCTCCCCGGAAGATGCCGAACTTCAGCCCATCATCGAGGGGCTGTTCGGTGAATATGCCGCCCGCTACGGCGACTACTTCTCAAAGGATGCTGAAGTCGAGCTGACCGAGTGGTATCTGGCGCCCGGGGGGCTGTTTATCGTGCTGGAGCGCGACGGGGCGATTATCGCCACCGGCGCCTACAAGCCCTTTGACGCGCAGACCGCCGAGATAAAGCGCATCTGGACCGACAAAACCCTGCGCCAGCAGGGGCTGGCGGCACGGGTGGTGCAGGAGCTGGAGCGCCGGGCGCTGTTGGCAGGCTATAGCCAGATCTACCTCACCACCGGCTTTCGCCAGCCGGAGGCGGTACGGCTCTATCTCAGCCAGGGCTACCAGCCGCAGTTTGATCTTAACCGCGATCCGGAGGAGTACAGCCAGCCGCCCTTCGATGGCCGCCTGCGCTTTACCAAAAGCCTGGCTCAGCTAGCCTTCAGCAAAACCGCATAAGGAATCTCCATGAACAACCCTCAAACCATCAAAGTGGTCCCGGCGCGCTACCCGCTGCGCACCCTTGGGGCCGTCGTGGCGCTGTTTGTGCTGGCGGCGGTCGTCCAGTCGGTAGCCTTTAACCCACGCTGGGAGTGGGTGGTCTTTGCCCGCTGGTTCTTCGACCCGGTGATCCTCGAAGGGGTAGGCCAGACGCTGCTGCTCACCCTGATTGGCACCGTGTTGAGCGTGGTCATCGGCGGGGTGCTGGCCCTGGCGCGCCTCTCGTCGTCGTGGCTATTGAGCACGCTGGCCTGGGGCTATATCTGGCTGTTCCGCTCGCTGCCGCTGATCGTGGTGCTGATAATCCTCTATAACTTCTCCTATCTGTACGACACCCTCTCGCTGGGCGTCCCCTTTACGCAGATCTCCTGGGGCAGCTTTGAGACCATTAACGTGCTGGGGCAGTTCTCCACGGCGGTGGTGGGGCTGACGCTGGTGCAGAGCGCCTATACCGCCGAAATCATTCGCGGCGGCTTTTTAGGGGTCGATCACGGCCAGTACGAAGCCGCCGCCGCCCTCGGGCTGCCCGCCTGGCGCCGCACCCTGCGCATTATTCTGCCGCAGGCGCTGCGCACCATCCTGCCCGCCGGGTTTAATGAGATCATCAGCCTCGCCAAAGGCACGGCGATGGTTTACGTCCTGGCGATGCCGGAGCTGTTCTACACCATCCAGATGATCTACAACCGCACCCAGGAGGTGATCCCGCTGCTGATGGTGGGCGCCGTCTGGTATCTGGCGATCACCACGGTGCTCTCGGCTATCCAGTACCTGGTGGAGCGCGCTCTGGCCCGCAGCGAGCGCCGCTCGGCGGTGAACCAGAATCGCGCGGCCAGCCGCACCCGTTCCGTTACCACGCAAACCCAGGAGCCTATCCATGCCAGCCTCTCCTGAAGGACATATCTCAATTACCGGCGTCAGCAAGCTGTTTGGCCGCCATCGGGCGCTGGACAACGTCTCGCTGGAGATCCCGCCCGGCTCGGTGACGGTGATCCTCGGCCCCTCCGGCTCCGGGAAATCCACGCTGCTGCGCACCATTAACCACCTGGAGCGCGTCGACGAGGGCTTTATCCAGATTGACGGGGAGTACATCGGCTACCGCCGTCAGGGGGATAAGCTCTACGAGCTGAAGGAGAAAGAGATCCTGAAACAGCGCGTTAACGTCGGCTACGTGTTCCAGAACTTCAATCTCTTTCCGCACCTTACGGTGCTGGAAAACCTGATCGAAGCGCCTATCGCCCATAAAAAGCTGACCCGCAAGGCTGCTGTGGAGCGGGCCTTTGAGCTGCTGGACGTGGTGGGGCTGCGGGATAAGGCCGACGCCTGGTCGCGCCATCTCTCCGGCGGCCAGCAGCAGCGCATCGCCATCGCCCGGGCGCTGGCCCTGCGCCCGCGGGTGATGCTCTTTGATGAGCCCACCTCGGCGCTGGACCCGGAGCTGGTGGGCGAGGTGCTGGACGTGATTAAAAAGCTGGCCCGCTCCGGCACCACTCTGGTGGTGGTGACCCACGAGATCGGCTTTGCCCGTGAGGTGGCGGATCAGGTGGTGTTTATGGTCGACGGCAAGATCGTGGAGCAGGGCAGCAGCGACGAGGTGCTTAATCGCCCGTCCCATGCGCGAACGCGCCAGTTCCTGTCAAAAGTACTTTGAGGAGAGAAGATGAAAAAGGGATTACTGGCATTGTTATTGGCGGCCTCTGCAAGCCATGCCAGCATTGATTTACAGGCCAACGAGCAGCCGCTTCCGGTGACGGTTGACCCACAGGCGGTAGCGAAGATCCCGGCGAACTATAAATTTATCGAGCCGGGCACCCTGACAGTGGCTATCTCGGCGCTGAACTCCCCGCCGCTGGCCCTGCTGGCGAGCGATAACCGCACCCGCATCGGCAGCGACCCGGATATCGCCCGGCTGCTGGCCGGAAGCCTCGGGCTGAAGCTGAAGCTGGTGCCGGTGGCCTGGGAGGACTGGCCTTTAGGGATCGCCTCCGGGCGCTACGACGTGGCGCTGGTGAATATTGCGGTGACCGAGCAGCGTAAGCAGAAGTTCGACTTTGCCACCTACCGGGTCGACTCGCTGGCTTTTTCGGTGAAGGCCACCAGCGAGGTGCAGTCGATTAAAAGCGCGCAGGATCTGGCGGGCAAGAAGGTGATCGTCGGCTCCGGCACCAACCAGGAGCGGATCTTGTTGGGCTGGAACGACGAAAACCGGCAGGCGGGGCGCGAGCCGGCGCTGCCGGTCTATCTTACCGACGACGCCTCCGGCAACCTTTATATCCAGTCGGGCAGGGCGGACGTCTTCTTTGGGCCGCAGTCGGTCTCGGCCTATAAGGCGGCCCTGACCGGCAAAACCCGGGTGGTAGGATTGGGGCCAAAGCAGGCCTTTGTCGCTACCACTACCAAAAAAGGCAACGGGCTGGTTTACGCCCTGCAGGCCGCGCTGGATGGCGCCATCGGACGCGGAGAGTACCAGCAGGTGCTGGCACGCTGGGGCGAGGAGGGCGAAGCGGTGGCCCGATCTGAGGTCAACCCGCCGGGGATTACTTACTGAGGCTGCTCTACACTTAGGGTTTGACCCGAGAGGAGGCAGCATGATCAAAGTCTATGGCGTACCCGGCTGGGGGTCGGCAATCAGCGAGGTGATGCTGACCCTCGCCGATATCCCCTATCAATTTATCAACGTGGACGGCTTCGATAAGCCCGGCGAAACGCGCGAGCTGCTCGAAAAACTCAACCCCTTATGCCAGGTGCCGACGCTGGAGCTGGAAAACGGCGACATCATGACCGAAACGGCGGCCATTGCCCTGATGATCCTGGACCGGTGTCCGTCGCTGGCCCCGGCGGTCGGAACGCCCGAACGCCAGCAGTTCCAGCGCCTGCTTATCTGGCTGGTAGCCAACGTCTATCCCACCTTTACGTACGCCGACTATCCGGAACGCTGGGCCCCGGACGCCCCGGAGCAGCTGCAACACAACTGCCGGGAGTATCGTAAATCCCTCTATCTGTGGCTGGATAATCATCTGCAAGCCGCCCCATGGGCGCTGGGCGCAGAGATTAGCCTGATCGACTGCTATCTGGTGGTGATGCGCACCTGGGGCCCGCGCCCGGAGTGGTTTGCCGCCAACACGCCAAAGATTGTCGCTATTGCCGACAGGGTGAGCGAAATGGCTAAACTGCACAAGGTGCTAAAAGCCAACGAGATTATTTGCTAAGTTGAAAGGCCAACTACTCAAGGAGTCCTGCACATGCCGCACGTTGATATCAAATGTTTCCCCCGCGATCTGAATGACGAACAGAAAACCGCTCTGGCGGCCGATATCGCCAAAGTGATTACCCGTCATCTGAACAGCAAAGATGGCTCCATCTCCGTGGCGCTGAACGAAGTGCAGGAGGCGGACTGGAAAGCCCAGGTGTGGGATAAAGAGATTGGCCCGAAGCTTAATGAGCTGATTAAGAAGCCGGGCTATTCGCTGTAACTGGCGTAAAAGCGGTGACCCCGGGTTGCCGCTTTTGTGAATATTACGCGCACTCATCACGGAGGGATAAATGCGAGAGATAGTAAACCTGGTACTGGCTGTATTACCCCTCGCCGTATTTATTCTGCTAATAAGATGGGCGATTAAGAAGCTGCGCAACCCAACGCGCATAGTTACCGACGACAGCGGCCTGAAAAAGATATCCTCTAATCCGTCAATTTTTGGTGGGGCCTGGCGTAAAAGCTACTATTTTGACGAGCAGAATTTATACGAAGCGCATAAAAACAGCCGCAGCCAAATTCCCTTTTCTGACATTCTTGCGATTAAACCGGGTTATACCGTGATAAATAACCGGCGCAACTGGTCCGTTATTTATCGGGCGCACGGAAGGGAAAAACAACTCCAGTTTTATCCCAATCTGACGCTTTTTAATCACAACTTTTCGGCCTTTTTGCTGGCGGTTAAGCAGGCCAACCCACAGGCACAGATTAAAGAGATCGGTTTCTTCAACCTCTGAACGTGCCTGCCAGCGCTATTTCGCCTGCAAGAGGATCGCCATCAGCCCCGGAAAGCGCGCGTCAAGATCTTCCCGGCGCAGCGAAATGATATTTTCCCTTCCCTGGGGGCGCTGCCAGATCACGCCGCTGTCGCGCAATACGCGCCAGTGGTGGGTCATGGTGGATTTCGCTACATCCTGCGGGCGCAGGGCGTTGCAGCTCATTTCGCAGCCGTCGGCGAGCTGGCGAATAATCGCCAGACGCAGCGGGTTGCCCAGCGCGAATAGGACGTTTTCCAGCTGTATCTGTTCCGGTTCCGGGTGGTTCTGAATCATAAGACTCCTGGCTAACACATCAGCTTGAGCTATACCAATGATAGCGCAAACCTTAAAAAATAGTTCGAATATACTCGTACAGTAGGACTATGATAGCAGGCGAAGAGTTAAACGACCATCCCGGTCGTCAATCACATGTCAACTGACTAAGGACGCATCATGCCCCGACCCATTCCTCTCGAACGTTATCGCAACATCGGTATCTCCGCGCATATCGATGCCGGTAAAACAACCACCACCGAGCGCATCCTGTTTTATACCGGGATGAGCCACAAGCTGGGCGAAGTACACGATGGCGCGGCAACAACCGACTGGATGGCGCAGGAGCAGGAGCGCGGCATTACCATTACCTCTGCGGCGGTTAGCTGTTTCTGGCCCGGCATGGACCGAAGCTATGAGCCGCACCGGATCAACATCATCGACACCCCGGGGCACGTGGATTTTACCATCGAGGTGGAACGCTCCATGCGCGTGCTCGACGGCGCGGTGATGGTCTATGACTCGGTGGGCGGCGTGCAGCCCCAGTCGGAGACCGTCTGGCGCCAGGCCAATAAATACCATGTTCCGCGCATCGCCTTCGTTAACAAGATGGATCGCCCCGGCGCGGACTTCTTCCGCGTGGTGCAGATGATGGTCGACAAGCTTAAAGCCCATCCGGTGCCGATCGTGATCCCGGTTGGTGCCGAGGAGCACTTCACCGGCGTGGTGGATCTCATCAAAATGCGCGCCATCGTCTGGGACGATGCCACGCAGGGGATGACCTTCAGCTATGCTCCGGTGCCGGACGACCTGCTGACCACCGCCCAGGTCTGGCGGGAGAAAATGGTGTCGGCAGCGGCGGAGGCCGATGAAACGCTGATGGATAAATATCTGGAAACCGGCGATCTGGACGAAGCGGAGATTATCCGCGGGCTGCGCCAGCGCACCGTGGCCGGTGAGATCCAGCCGATGCTCTGCGGCAGCGCCTTTAAAAACAAAGGGGTGCAGCGCATGCTCGATGCGGTAATTGAACTGATGCCATCGCCTCTTGACGTGCCCGCCATCGACGGCGTGGATGAAAAAGAGCAGCACGCCGAACGTCACCCCAGCGATGACGAGCCCTTCTCGGCGCTGGCGTTCAAGCTGATGACCGACCCCTACGTAGGCCAGCTCACCTTTATCCGCGTCTACTCCGGGGTGCTGAAGAAAGGCGATGCGGTCTACAACCCGGTGAAGGGTAAAAAAGAGCGTATCGGGCGCATCGTGCTGATGCACGCTAACGACCGCCATGAGGTGGACGAGCTACGGGCAGGGGACATTGCCGCCTGCGTGGGGCTGAAAGATGTCACCACCGGCGACACCCTTTGCGATCCGGCGGCGGTGATCACCCTGGAGCGGATGGAGTTCCCGGAACCGGTGATCTCGCTGGCAATCGAGCCCAAAACCAAGGCCGATCAGGAGAAAATGGGGATCGCCCTGCAGCGGCTGGCGGCGGAAGATCCCTCGTTCCGGCTGCATACGGACGAGGAGTCCGGTCAGACCATCATCTCCGGGATGGGCGAGCTGCACCTGGAGATTATCGTCGACCGCATGAAGCGTGAGTTTGGCGTGGAGGCCAATATCGGTCGCCCACAGGTCACCTACCGCGAAACCCTGCGCAAAGCGGTGAAGGATATCGAAGGCAAGTTTGTCCGCCAGTCCGGCGGGAAAGGGCAGTACGGCCACGTGGTGCTGAGCCTGGAGCCGCTGGAGGCGGGTAAAGGTTTTGTCTTTGAAGACGCCACCAAGGGCGGCGTGGTGCCGCGCGAGTACATTCCTTCGGTCGAAAAGGGGCTGCGTGAGGCCATGAACAGCGGCGTGCTGGCGGGTTATCCGGTGGTGGACGTGAAAGCGACCCTGACCTTTGGCTCCTATCACGACGTGGACTCCTCGGAGATGGCCTTCCGCATGGCGGCGATCTTCGGTTTCAAAGAGGGTGCCCGCCGGGCCGACCCGGCTATCCTTGAGCCGATGATGCACGTAGAGGTGGAAACGCCGGAGGAGTACGCCGGGAATATTATGGGCGATCTCTCCTCCCGCCGTGGCCTGGTACAGGGCATGGAGGAGCGTTTCGGCAGCCAGATTATCCGCGCCGACGTACCGCTGGCGGAGATGTTTGGCTACGCCACCACGCTGCGCTCCATGTCGCAAGGGCGCGCGACCTACAGCATGGAGTTTCATCACTATGCGGAAGCGCCGCGCAACGTGGCGGAGGCGATTATCGCCAGCCGGAGTAAAGGGTAAGCTGTTGCGGCGCAGGCCGCACCATCTAATTCCCTCTCCCCTTTGGGGAGAGGGTTAGGGTGAGGGGAACATACAGCTCCGCTCTCTGTTCTGTTCACCTCATACCCCTGCGTAATTCGGCAGTGGCTCATCGGCAATCGTTATGCAAAATACCCTCTGGTTTTAACCCGAGGGTATTTTTTTATTGTCTCGCCTGGAGCGCCGGGCTTATAACGTGACGGCGAATAAAGGACTTATCTTGTGTTTTTATAGCCTGGCGCAAAGTATAATGCGTTCGATCCATTGGCTATTAATTAGAGGGATTTTAAAATTAACTTTGTGATTTGCATGAATTTTGCACTTTCCCGGAGGGCTGCAGACCTCCGGGAGTTCTGGAGAATAGAAGTCATTCGCAAGGATAACTTTTCCTGGCGCAGAGTAATGACCAACATGGCTAATAACCGACGTCGTAACTTCATATTCTGGTGGCGTCTGGCCAGCGAAATGTATGAACACGGTACGAAAAGAGAGCGAAAAGCGGCATCGCGGTTAAACGATAAACTTAAAGAGCGATTTGCCACCGATATTGAACTCGGCGCCAGAATCGGCCCGGGGTTCCATATATCCCATCATGCTGGCCTGGTTATTTCTAAAAAAGCACGAATAGGGCGTAATTTCATTATTCGGCAGAATACGACGATAGGCAGCCGCCAGGGACTCTCCGATGATGAAGTGATAACTATCGGGGATAATGTCGATGTCGGTGCGAATTCTTGCATCATCGGTGCTGTCACGATAGGTGATAATGTAACCCTTGGGGCAATGTCCTTTGTAAACAAAGATATCCCATCGAATAGCGTCTACATAACGCGCAAGACCTCAACTACCACAATTACACCCGCAGGCCTTGGTGGAAAAACTGAATAGAACAAAATAACTTTTGTCATCATCCTGATGAGATTCACCGCTTTTCTGCCGTGGTAATTCAAAAAGCAATGGAATTAAGGAGATAACGTGCGCCAGAGAATAATCGTGTGCCCGATAATACAAAACGAAGGTGAATTTCTGCTCTGTAAGATGGCTTCTGACCGAGGGGTATTCCCGGGACAGTGGGCCTTGCCCGGTGGTGGAATGGAGCCTGGTGAATCGATGGAAACCGCGCTGAGGCGCGAAATCATGGAAGAGTTAGGCGCTGATCTGATTATCACGGATATCAAACCCTGGGCTTTTCGGGATGATATCCGCATCAAAACTTACCCCGATGGCACCACCGAAGAGATTTATATGATTTATCTAATATTCGACTGTGTGAGCGCCACCCGGAAAATCACCTTTAACGAAGAATTCCAGGAAGTTATTTGGGTGGCCCCAGAACAGCTAAAAAACCTGGATTTAAACGAGGCTACCCAGATTACTTTTAGCGAGAAAGGGCTTATTTGACAACATATAAAGCCGTTTACAGCGACAAATAAATTACCTTCATCTCGATATCAAAGCGACACCTTGGTCCGGCTGAAAATCGCCGAAGCGTTGACCGCAGGCCGGGGCGAGGCGCAGGGATGCGCCGAGAGGGCATAGCCTGCAAGGATGCAGGCTGGTGCCCGACCCGATAGCCGGAGGGAATAAGCT